>Ga0265301_10000037_pt1 | contig 209849 bp, 172 predicted proteins | sample AusTroGonzalo_MG_2_FD_193488 | JGI IMG/M metagenome (GOLD analysis project Ga0265301, IMG submission 193488) | Bovine rumen microbial communities from tropical cattle in Woodstock, Queensland, Australia - Gonzalo_04 | ecosystem: Host-associated > Mammals > Digestive system > Stomach > Rumen ... | reverse complement strand
CCACCACGCTCGCCTCGATGATCAACGTCATCAACGAGGAGCGCGCCGTGCACATCATCACGGTCGAGGACCCCATCGAATTCTACCACCACCACAAGAAGAGCGTGGTGATCCAGCGTGAAGTCGGAGCGGACGTCCCGAGCTTCTCCGAAGCGCTCCGCCGTGCCCTCCGTCAGGACCCCGACATCATCCTCGTCGGCGAACTGCGCGACCTGGTCACCATCGAAGCCGCCGTCACCGCTGCCGAAACCGGACACCTGGTCTTCGGCACTCTGCACACCACCGGCGCGGCCCCCACGGTCGACCGTATCGTCGACGCCTTCCCGACCAACCAGCAGCCGCAGATCCGCACGCAGCTGGCGGCCGGCCTCGTCGGCGTCATCTCCCAGGTCCTCCTGCCCCGCATCGACAAGCCCGGACGAGTCGCCGCATTCGAGATCATGATCACCACGCCGTCCATCCAGGCGCTGATCCGAGACGGCAAGACCTTCCGCATCACCTCGGACATCCAGACCGGCGCGAAGTACGGCATGAACACCCTCGACTCCCACCTGGTCGAGCTCTACAAGAAGGGCATGGTCTCATACGGCGAAGTCATCACGAAGGCGCAGGACCCCGAAGGCATCGTCCAGACCCTCGCCGGCACAAACATCTGATTCAAGCTCACGACATCTTTCCCATATAACCTGGAGTTCACAAAATGCCGATCTTCCAATACACCGCGATGGATGCATCCGGTAAGGAGCAGAAGGGACAGCACGAAGCCGCAAGCGAAGAAGCCGTCGCATCGTTCCTGAAAGAACAGGGGATGTTCCCCACCTCCATCAAGCCACTCGCGAAAGCGGAGAAGGGCAAAAAGGAAAAAGCAAAAGGCCCCTCCGCCCAGAAAGGCCTGAACATCAACCTCGGCCCGGTCATCATGAAGGGCAAGGACCTGACCGTCTTCACCCGTCAGCTCGCCATCCTGCTCGACGCCGGCCTCCCGCTGATCCGTTCGCTCAAGACGCTCGAACGGCAGGCGAAAAACCCCTCCGTGAAGACCATCCTCGGCAAGGTCGCCGCCTCCGTCGAAGGCGGCTCCACCTTCTCCGAGGCGCTCGCCCAGCATCCGAAGTCGTTCGACAAACTCTACCTGAACATGGTCCGCGCCGGCGAGGCCGCCGGCAAGCTCGAACTGATCCTGACCCGACTCGCGGGATTCCGCGAAAAGGCCGCAAAGATCGCGGGCAAGGTCAAATCCGCCATGGTGTACCCGGCGATCGTGCTCTCCATCGCCATCGGCATTACCATCTTCCTCATGATCTTCATCGTCCCGAAATTCGAGGCCATGTTCGCCGAAATGCTCGACGGCGCGCAGCTGCCCGCCATCACCCGGTTCGTCATGGGCGTCAGCCGGTGGCTCCAGAACAACATCGTCATCGCCATCGTCATCGTGGTCGTCCTCATCATCGCCACGAAATTCGCCCTGAAAACCGAGAAGGGGCGGTTCTATTACGACAAGGGCATCTACAACGCACCCGTCGTCGGGATGCTCGTCTCCCGCACCGCCATCTCCAAGTTCTCCCGTACGCTCGGCACACTCATGGGATCCGGCGTCCCCGTCCTGAATGCGCTCCAGATCGTCCGCGACACCGCCGGCAACGAGCTCGTCGCAAAGGCCGTCCAGCAGGTCCACGACGCCGTGAAGGAAGGCGAACCCATGGCGCCCCCGCTCCAGTCCACCAAGATCTTCCCCGACATGGTCATCAGTATGATCGAGGTCGGCGAGGAAACGGGCAAGCTCCCCGACATGCTCGAAAAGATCGCCGACACCTACGACGAGGAAGTCGACAATGCCGTCAGCGCCCTGACATCCATGATCGAACCGTTGATGATCGTCTTCCTGGCCGTCATCGTCGGCGGTATCGTCATTGCCCTGTTCAGCCCGCTGATCACCATCATCCAGACCCTCGGCGGCGGTTGATCCGCTTCGTTTACGGTCCCGCTTCGGCGGGACCTTTTTTCTTTGCCGGAGGTTCGCTCCCATGCGATGCTACCTGAACATCGGAAACACACACACGCAGATCCTCTACATCGCGCCCGACCGTCTCAATTTCTCGGGCACGGTCAAAACTGCTGATTTTTCACCGGAAATGATCCACACGGACGACTTGTCATTCATCGGCGCCGCATGCGTCGTCGAACGGCTGTTCCCGGTTCTGGAGGGGATCAACGCCCGCATGGTGACACCGGAGGCCGCATCGAAATTCGTGGACTTCTCCCTTGTCGACGCCTCGACGCTCGGACAGGACCGCATCGCGAATGCCGTTTACTTGACCAGAAGAGCCGTTCTCCCGGCGGTTTCCCTTGATTTCGGTACCTGCATCACCGCGGAGGTCGTCGACGATCAGAAGCGCTTCCTCGGCGGCGCGATCTTCCCAGGACGCACACTCACGCGCCGCGCCCTCAATCTCTACACATCGAAACTCCCGGACGTCGGACTCGCGGACGAACTGCCCCCCTGCCCCGGCGCGAATACCGTCGACGCCATCCGGCTGGGCACCGACGCCGCCGCGGTCGATGCCGTGGCGGGGTTCCTCGCGCGCGTCGAAAAGATGCTGGGATGCCGCCCCACGGTCTATGCATGCGGAGGCGACCGCGCGTTCTTCCTCCGTGCGCCGGAACTCGCCGGCATGACCGACGGCGGGGACGACTTCACCCTGCGCGGAGTCGAACTGCTTTTCGGTTGAAGGTTCAGGTTTCTCATGAGGATCAAGATCTGCGGCATCAGGAATGAAACGGATCTGAAGGCGGCGCTTTCCGCTTCGCCGGACGCCGTCGGGTTCCTTGTCGGGCAGGTGCACCCCTCGCCGGATTTCATCCTCGCATGCACCGCGCGGCGTCTCGCCCGATCCCTTCCCCCGTTCGTCCAGCCGTGGCTGGTCACGCATCTGTCCAGGCCGGAGGAAATCCTCGACCTGGCCGAAGCCGCGGCGATCTGCAACATCCAGCTCCACGGGGAATCCACGCCGGAGGAGGTTTCCTTGATCCGCGACAAACTGCCTCCGTGCGCCAAGCTCGTGCGGGCGGTTCATCCCGAGCCGCAGGACACGTTCTTCGAACACGCCGACTATGCGCCGTTCATCGACGCCTACCTGATCGACACGCTCAACGCGAAGACCGGACAGGTCGGCGGCACCGGGCTCACGGGGAACTGGATCCGCGCCGCGCGTTTCGTGCAGGAATCGCCGGTCCCGGTCATCCTCGCGGGCGGACTGACTCCGGCAAACGTCGCCCGCGCCATCGAACGCGTCCGCCCCTACGCGGTGGATGTGAACACCGGAGTCAAGACAGCTTCGGACCGTACGGAAAGCGCCCTGCTCTGCCGCGCGTTCGTCACCGAGGCGCGGCGGGCGGATCTCCGCCCCTGAGCTTGAGCCCGGCCCGGATCAGAGGATTTTCTGATAATACACGATGCTGAGCCATCGGCCGAATTTCCAGCCGGCCTCGCGGATGGTCCCGGCATATTCGTAGCCGCATTTCCGGTGGAACGCGATGCTCGGCAGGTTCCCGGCGTCGATCACGCCGATGAGCGTGTGGATGCCCCGGCGACGGCTTTCCTCCTCCAGCGCCGCCATCAATGCCATCCCGACGCCCGTACGGCGCGCCGAAGGCATGACGTAGACGGACAGCTCCGCGGCGTGCAGGTATCCCTGATGATGCCGGTACGGGCCGCAGGAGGCGAACCCCAGAAACGCGCCGTTGTCGGACTCCGCCGCCAGGACCGGATAATTCCCCTCGGCATGCGAGTCGAAATACTCCCGCATGTACGGTTCCGGGTGCGGATCGCAATCGTACACCCAGGTCGTATGGAGGACCGCATCGTTCAGCAGGTCCAGCATCTGCAGGGCATGGCGCTCGAATTCGGCGGGGACGATCTTCATGCGAGCACCGGTCATTTCCCCGTCAGGGCGGGCAGGACGCCCTCCTGGCGCCAGACGAACGCCCGGCGGTCGAGCTCTTCGCCGTTGTCCCAGAAGACCGGGCAGATGCCGTTTTCGCGCGACAGGCGCACGATGGAGCGGAAATAGAAGATGCGGCTGGCGCGGTCCTTGTTCCGCAGCAGGCAGCCGTACTCGCCGATGATGACGGGGATCCCCTTGTCCAGATAAAGCTCCTTCAGTTTTGCGAAGCTGGCCTTCATCGTCTCGAGGTCGGCGGCGGATCCCCAGTTGTACTGGTAGCCCCAGCTCGTGCCGGGCGTGGCGATGGCGAACTGCAGCGGGAGGTAGTAATGCACGGACACGATGCAGCGCGGATCGTCGGGCAGGACCAGATAATCGCAGGCCTTGTCGAGGTCGGCGCCGATCCCGGGCAGCAGGAGCCAGCGTTTTTTGTTCGCCCCGCCGGACGCACGGACGATCTTCACGAACTCCCCGTTGATCCGGTTCACGAGCGCGCCATTTTCCCCGACCGGCAGGTCCTTGAAGTCGATCTCGTTCATCGACTCGAAGATCAGGTGGTCGGTGCGTTCGCGGAACTTCGTCGCGATCTGACGCCATGCGGCACGGTACTGCGCCATGGTCCCCTCGTAATCCTTCGACGCCTTTTCCAGCCAGGAGGATTCGTGGTGCATGTTGAGGATCACGTACAGCTTTTCCGCCAGGGCCCAGTCCACGACCTCCTCCACGCGCGACATCCACGCCGGATCGATCGTGTATTCCGGCGCGTCGCCCGTATGCGGTCCCCAGGTAACCGGGATGCGGATCGTGTCGAACCCCTGTTCCTTGATGAACTTGATCAGCTTGCGCGTGGTCCGGGGGTTGCCCCAGGAGGTCTCCGTCTCCAGGCCGGCACGCCGGCCGCCGGCGTTCGGCCAGGCGTCGAACGTGTTGCCGAGGTTCCAGCCCAGCCCCATCCCGGACACGAACGCCATCCCCTCGCTCCCGGCCCTGTCTCCCGACGAAACACAGGAGATTCCGCATACGCACATGCAGACCGAGAAGAGAAGGAACAGTTTTTTCAACGCGGAGGGAAAATGGAGCCCGGACATACAGACCGCCTTTCTTTTGAAACCAGCATTCACATTATTGAAAACGCGAGCCTAATATAGCATGGACATTCCGCAAATGCAAATGGATAACCGGGAGCAAACGGTCCGTATTCCGCCACAAACACGAAAAAAAAAGGCGTTTTCAGTTGATTTTTCGGGAAAACGATGTATCTTTATAGCATCCGTCAATAAAATGAGTATGATCTCCGTCAGATTTCCCGGGAGTCCCGCTTTTATGAAAAGATTTCTTTCCTCCGCAGCAATCCTGACTGCCGTCTGCTGTGCAGTCCTCTGCCTGTGTGCCTGCGGAAAAAATATCCAGAACAAACGCACCGTCGACCCGGACATGCTGCGCCTCATGCAGAAAACCCAGGCGGAGCTCGTCGCCTGCGTCGAACGCTGCAGGTCCGCGGCGGCGGATTCCAAGGACAAGGAGATTTATCTCGCGCTCGCCAATTCCCAGCAGATTCTCGCCGACCGGCATGAGACGATCATCAATATCCTGCTGAAAAAACACAAGATGGATAAAATTTCCACGGCCTCCTACGCCATTGAGATGAACCCCCGGACGATCGTTCTCCCCCCCCTCGACGAATACAGGGAGACCCTCCTCAAGGCCGATCCGGAGAAAACACTCCGGGAAGTCCTGATCGCGCTCGAAATCACGAACAAGGTGCTGGAATCCGACACGGGGATCGAAAAGATGATCGATCCCGATGCGGAAGAGGAGCCCTCCGTGGATTTCTACCTCTGTCCCGTCTGCGGCTACATCGAGACGACGGAACCCGAGGAAAACTGCCCCGTCTGCCATTCCGACAAGAACAGGGCCCTCAAACTGCAGAACGGGGAACTCCCGCCCCGCGAGGAAGGCACCTTCGTTACGGTTTCGGAATAAGACCCGCCTTCTCCTCTTTTTCTGTTTTTCCGCGCCGGACAATCCCGTCCGGCATTTTTCTTGCTCAGGCGTTAAGCCCGGCCCTTTCCTTCGGCGGAGTGTCCTTCAGCAGCCGAGTGTGGTACAGGATCGAGCCGCCGATCACGAGTCCGGGGATCAGGAACGGGATCGACTCCGCGAACCGCGCCACGATGCCGAACCCAAGCACGGACAGACGGTTCTTCGCGACCTGTTTTTTCAGCACGGATACGGGGAGTCCCTGGCGGACGGAGCTGTCGTGAAGATACGACCGTCCGCAGATCGCGCCGCGGAACAGGAATCCGACGACCGGGATCCAGAACAGCATGAAATAGACCAGATAGGACACAACCGTAAGCAGGATGAACCCCGAAGTGAGGCGGAGGACCCGGCTGTACGGCTGGACCGCGCCGGGATGTTCGGGATAGTCTTCCTTCTCGAACGCATCGACCAGGATGTCGAACAGCATGTTGCCGAACATCTCGTAGAAGGTCCCGATGAAATAGAACAGGACAAGCGGGATGACGATCCAGAAGAAAAGCTTCAGGCACCAGTCCAGCGTCGTCTGAAGCCATGACAGCCATCCGGGGAAGGAAATCCCCGTGAGCCATTCCCGGAGCCCGGGAGCGGCCCAGAAAATGAGTGCGAACAGGATCCCTGCATACAGCAGCAGGACGAGCAGCAGCGGCGGCAGGGCGTACGGCCACAGACGCGGGCGCGTGAAGAAAATCCGGATCCCGCGAAAGGCGCAGTCCACGCCGTATGCCAGTTCGTCCAGAGCTTTTTTCATGTCGGGATCCCCGTCCGGGCCGTGTCCGCCGGGCAGCTTACTTCCCGTCGTGGAAGCTCGTCCACAGGTGTTCCTCCTCGTTTTCACGCTTCGGCGTGGCGGCCTCCATGCGGAGCATCCGCGCCATGTTGTGCGCCAGAGTACGCATGGTCTGGAGCCCTTCGGCGTCCTTGCGGACGTCGTCCGGCGTAAACCCGTGCACGGAGTTCCAGTACTGGGAGGACACGACCGGCATCTGGCTGATCGTGAAATATTTGTTCAGGCGGTCGAACGACGCGCTCGCGCCGCCGCGCCGGCAGCTCACCACTGCCGCGCCGGGCTTGGACTTCAGGAACGATCCGGCGGAGAAGAAAAGGCGGTCCAGCAGCGCGCACAACGCCCCGTTCGGCCCGGCATAGTACACGGGCGAACCGATCACGATGCCGTCGGCGCGTTTGACCGCCTCGACGAGCGCCGGCAGGGCGTCGTCCTGAAACGCGCATTCGCCGCGTTCACGGCAGGCGCCGCAGGCGATGCAGCCGCGCACGGGCTTTTTGCCGAGCTGGAAGACTTCGGAGGTGATGCCCTCCTCCTTGAGTGTGGCAGCGATCTCGCCGAGCGCGGTGAAGGTGCAGCCCTCGGCGTTCGGGCTGCCGTTGAGCAACAGTACATGCATGGTCCGGGTTCCTTTCTGGCGGTGCGTATGGAGAGGAAAGATAAAAATGAAGATGAAAAAAGGCGAGCCGGAGAACGGTCCGGTCCGCCTTCATCGGTTCGGTTGATTGCGGCTTATTTCGCGTTGACTTTTTCGATCCAGGCGTCGAGGGCGGGACCGGCGTTCGCGGCATCCGTGCCCTTGAACGCGAAGACATCGGCGAAGTAGTCGATCTCGGGGACCGCGGCCTTCGCGTCGCGGAGATAGGTGAACGTGGCCGGATTGCCCTGTCCGTGCGTGCAGAAGAGCGCGACGGTCTTGCCCTTGAAATCGTAGGACTGGAGGAACGTGCGGACCGGCGGCGCATAGGTGGAGAACCAGATCGGGGTGCCGACGTAGATCGGGTCGTACTTGGAGAGGTCGAGGTCCATTTCCTTGATGGCCGGGGCCTTCGGCTGCCGGAGGTCGTTCTGGCCGGCCTGGGCCGCCCCGCCGAAGTCGGACGGATACGGCGTGACCATTTCGATCAGCTTGATGTCGGCGCCGGTCTTCTGCTGGAGCATTTCGGCGACGACCTTGGTGTTGTGCGTCTCGGACCACGTCCAGTACACCACCAGCGGTTTCGTCTTCGCGGCGGCCTTCGCGGGCGCGTCGTCGGAGCAGGAATTCCCGTCGCAGTTGCAGCCGAAAAATGCGGCGGCGGACAGGACGGCGGATGCGGCGAGCATGAAAGCATGTTTCAGTTTCATAAGAACGACTCCTTCAGTTGAGTTTGGTTTTTATCACAAAACTATACCACCGATTCCGGCGTTTTCAAGCGGACGTCCGCAAAAAAAACGGAAGATCGGCGGAAAATCAAAGTCCCTGCGCGGAAATCCGGGCAACCTGCTCCGCATCCAGAGCGTGCGGATACAGCCGGTCGCAGAAGATGTCGAAAACCGTTTCGGATGCTGCCGGCACGGGCGCAGCCTCAAGTTTCTTCACCTGAAGCAGACTGCCGTTGCGGCTGACCAGCAGACGTTTCTTCGCGGGATCCCACGAGACCCCCAGTTTCACCCACCGGTTCGCGGGGAAGAACGCCTCGCCGTCCTCCCGGACGACCGCATAGGACACGCCGTCGACCGTAAAGACGAGGATATCGTCCGGGGACACGGATAGGTCGAACCCGTCCCATACGGAAAGAACGGGGACCGGAGCCTCGGGGACAGCAGAGAAACGGATGCTGGCGGAAAATGCGAAACCAGTGCGGTCGGAGCTGTTCCACCACTGTTCCGGACGCCAGGCGGCGCCTTTCATGCGGTGGAACGGCGCAGGTTCGGCGGGGGGAGCCTCCACGGACTGCGGCGCCGGGGTTGCCGCCTGCGTCTCCTCCACAGCGGGCGCTTCCTCTGCAGGCTGGGGCTCCTGCATTTTCTTGAAGAATCCGGCGGCGGAAAGGAACGTCACGAAGATCAGCACGGGCGAGATGAAACGGATGAATACGGACCAGGAGATGACCGGGAGGCGCGTGCGGTTGAACTTCTGGAGCTTGGAAAGCCCCCTCAGGTCGGCGCCGGTGCGGTAGAGTTCGCGTGCCGCACCGTTGGTGCCCCAGACCCAGCCGGCGTAGAACGCCGCCGCGAGGCCGTTCAGGAGCAGGATCCAGTTGCTGGCGACATAGTCGACCAGATCGAAGAGGCTTCCCTTCACGCCGCCGAAGAGCTTCGTGAGCAGCCCGTGCAGCCCGGAAAGCCCCGACCAGTCGTTCACGCTGAACGAGATCACGCATCCGAAGGCGGTGATCAGCACGGTGGAGAGGATGACGGAGGCACGGCGCGAGAGGTTCAGGTTCTGCATGAAGCTGGACACGACCGCCTCCTGCAGGCTCAGCCCGCTGGTCAGCGCGGCGATCGCCAGAAGCAGGAAAAACATGCCGTTCCAGAGCCAGCCGAGGCCGCCGGGGATGGATTCGAACGTGATCGGCAGGGTATTGAACACGAGCGCGGGCCCCTGTCCCGGATTGCCGCCCTGCGCGAAGAGCGCGGGGAAGATGGCGAGTCCGGCAAGCAGGGCGATGAGCGTGTCGAAGAAGATGATCCAGAGCGACGCCTTCAGGATGTTGCGCTGCTTGCTCAGGTAGCTTCCGTAGGTGATGAGGATCGCCATGCCAAGGCTCAGCGAATAGAACGCGTGCCCGAGGGCGTCCAGGATGCTCGAGCCGTTGATCTTGCCGAAGTCGGGCTTCAAAAAGAACTCCACGCCTTTGGACGCGCCGGGGAGCGTCACGCTGCGGATCACCAGCACCAGGACGAGCACGAAAAGCAGCGGCATCATGATCTTCGAAACCTGTTCGATGCCCTTCTTCACGCCGAACCAGCAGATCGCCGCCGAAGCGAGCATGAATGCCACCGTCATCCCGGATGACAGCCAGCCGTTGGACGACACGCTGTCGAGGTACGCACCGGCCTTTTCCGGCGAGGCGAAAACGAGCTCATGCGCGAACGATTTCCACGTGTACAGGAAGATCCAGCCGCCGATGATCGCGTAGTAGGACAGGATCAGCCCCGCCACCAGCGTGCAGGAGAACCCCGCCGCCGACCAGCCGTAATGGTAAATCAGGATGCTGATGACAACCAGGAAAACCGCCATGCCGTAGTTGCCGGACGCGCCGAGCGCGGCGGCAAGCCCCAGGCCGAACCCGGATGCAACCTTCGGCAGGCGCGGCGACCGGATCGCGAAATGCTTGAACGCCTTGATCGGATCGCCCTGCGAGGCACGTCCGATGGCGAGTTCCGCCAGCATCACCGGCAGGCCGACCAGTGCGATGCAGAGGAGATAGATCAGGACGAAGGCCCCGCCGCCGTTCTCCCCCGTGATGTAGGGGAAACGCCACACGTTGCCGAGCCCGATGGCGGAACCTACTGCCGCCATGATGAATCCGAAGGAACTGCCCCAATGCTCGTGTTTCACGCCGTCTGCCATGTCTGTTCCGTCCTTTGTCTGCCGTGCAGGGTTGTTTCGCTCCTCAGAGCTGGATGTTGTCGATCAGGCGGGTGCTGCCGAACTTCGCCGCGACCGCGATCGTGAAGTTTTTTCCGGGTTCGAGCACGGCCGCAGGCAGCATCGTGTCCGAGTCGGTCAGCTCGACGTACTCCACCGCGCCGCCCGCCGCCGTGATCTCGGCGCGGATGTCGGCGATCAGTTTTTCCGCCGTGATGCCGGGTTGGGCCGCAAACGTCTTCTGCGCGCGGAAGAGGCTGTGGGAGATCGCGAGCGCGCGGCGGTGCTCGTCTTCGGAGAGGTATTTGTTGCGCGAGCTCATGGCGAGGCCGTCCGCCTCGCGCACGATGGGCGCGGTAATGATCCTGATCGGGAAATTCAGGTCGCGGACCATGCGGCGGATGATCGCCGCCTGCTGGGCGTCTTTCTGCCCGAACACCGCCAGGTCCGGCAGCGCGGCATTGAAGAGCTTCGAGACGACCGTGGTCACCCCCTCGAAGTGGATCGGGCGCGACTTGCCGCAGAGATTTTTGGAAATGGTGTTCTCGCAGACGTGGCAGGTCAGCGGTTCGGGGTACATGTCCTCCACGCCGGGCGCGAAGATCACGTCCACGTTCCGTGCCTCGCAGAGCGCGCGGTCGCGTTCGAAATCGCGCGGATACTTCGCGAAATCCTCGTTCGGGCCGAACTGGATCGGGTTCACGAAGATGGAGATGACCACGGCGTCCGCTCCGTTCGCGCGGGCCGCGTCGATCAGGGAGAGATGTCCGTCATGCAGGAACCCCATCGTCGGGACGAGCCCGACGGTCTTCCCTGCCTTGTGCGCGTTGCGGGACCACTGCTGGAGTTCGGATATCGAATGAATGACCTTTGTCATGGAATGCACCTCGCTGATTCACTGTTTGCTGTTCCGGGCGATGCGGGCGGCCACGGCACGTTCGTAGGCGTCGAGGTCGTCGATCCTGATCTGCGCCACGCCGGAAGCCATGGCGGCTTCGGCGACCATGCGCGCCACGCGTGGCACGACGCGCGGGTCGAACGGCTTCGGGATCACGAACGATGCCTTCAGCGGGATCTCGCCCTCGAAAATGCCTTTCGCCGCCTCTTCGGGATACGCGGCGGAGAGCAGCTGCCGGATGTCCTCCGGCATCGGTTCCGCCACGATGTCCGCCAGCGCGCGGGACGCCGCCAGTTTCATCGCCTCGTTGATGTCCGACGCGCGGGTGTCGAGCGCGCCGCGGAAGATGCCCGGGAACCCGAGTACGTTGTTCACCTGGTTGCTGTAGTCGGAGCGCCCCGTGCCCGCAACCGCAGCGCCTGCGGCCAGCGCCTCGTCCGGGAAGATCTCGGGCGTGGGGTTCGCCATGGCGAACACGACCGCGCCGGGCGCCATCGTGCGGACCATGTCGCCGGTCAGCGCCTTCGGCACGGAGACGCCGACGAAGACGTCCGCGCCCCGGATCGCGTCGGCGAGCGTACGGGCATCCGTGTGGGCGGCGAAACGCTGTTTCTGCGGATTGAGGTCGGTGCGGCCGTCATGGATCACGCCCTTCGAGTCGCAGAGGATGAACTTGGAACGGTCGGCGCCGGCGGACACGTAGTATTCCGCGCAGGCGATCCCGGCGGCCCCCGCCCCGTTCATCACGAACCGGCAGTCGCCGATCTTCTTCCCGACCACGCGCAGGGCGTTCAGGATGCCGGCGAGCGAAATGATGGCGGTGCCGTGCTGGTCGTCGTGGAAGACCGGGATCTTCATGGCCTTCTTCAGCGCGGGCTCGATGGCGAAGCACGCCGGGGCGCCGATGTCTTCGAGGTTGATGCCGCCGAACGAGGGTTCCAGGCGGGCGACGGTCTCGATCACCTTGTCCGGGTCGGTGCGGCCGTCCTCCTTGAACACGCCGCCGATGCAGAGCGCCACGGCGTCGATGTCGGCGAACCGCTTGAAGAGGACGGATTTCCCCTCCATGACGGGCAGTCCGGCCTCGGGTCCGATGTTGCCGAGCCCGAGCACAGCGGTGCCGTCGCTGACCACCGCCACGGTGTTGCCGCGTCCGGTGTAGTCCCAGATCTTCTCCGGGTGGTCGTGGATTTCCGTGCAGGGGACGGCGACGCCGGGCGTGTACGCCAGCGAGAGGTCGTCCTGCGTGGTGCAGGGTTTCGAAGGCAGGATTTTCAGTTTGCCCGGCTCCGGGTTCGCGTGGTAGGCCAGACTGCGGGAAGCAAGATCGTTCGACATGGTATGTTCTCCAAAAAGATGGTTTGTTGTTCAGATGCGGACCGGGATGCCGCGCCCGGCGAGGTAGCGTTTCGCGTCGCCCACGGTGTACGTCCCGAAATGGAAGATGCTGGCGGCGAGCACGGCGTCCGCGCGGCCTTTTTCGATGACGTCGGCGAGGTCGGCGAGGTCGCCCGCGCCGCCGGACGCGATCACGGGCACCGGCACGGCGTCGGCGACCGCGGCGGTAAGTTCGCAATCGTACCCGGCCTTCGTGCCGTCGGTGTCCATGCTGGTAAGCAGGATCTCGCCCGCGCCGAGCCCTACGCCGCGAACGGCCCATTCGAGCGCGTCGATGCCGGTCGGACGGCGGCCGCCGTGCGTGTAGACCTCCCAGCGGTTTTCGCCGGGGACGCGCCGGGCGTCGATCGCCAGCACGATGCACTGCGCGCCGAACCGGTCGGACCCTGCCTTGATGAGGTCGGGGTTCAATACCGCGGCGGTGTTCAGCGACACCTTGTCCGCGCCGGATTTCAGCATCAGGCGGATGTCTTCGACGGTGCGGATGCCGCCGCCTACGGTCAGCGGGATGAACACCTGGTCGGCGGTCTTCGCGATCACGTCGACCACGCTGGCGCGGGCGTCGCTGCTGGCGGTGATGTCGAGGAAGACCAGCTCGTCGGCCCCCTGCCGGTTGTATTCCACGGCGGCAGCCACGGGATCGCCCGCATCCACGAGACTCACGAAATGCACCCCTTTTACGACGCGTCCGTTGTTCACGTCCAGGCAGGGTATGATACGTTTGGCAAGCATTCTCGTGAAGCTCCTTTCTTCGGTTGCCGGAAACGGCGAAAAAATCTATCCTATTACTATACATGAAAATGAGCCTGTTTTCAAGACTTTTTCAGGCTGTTTCATGCGCTTTTCCACATTTTCGCGCGCGCATGTGGGTTGCCGGACGGAAAATGAGACAAACGGAAGACGAAAAAGCCGTCCGGGATCCATGCCGGGCGGCGAAATACGGATCAAACAATCGGATGATCGTCCGGGCTATTCAGCCCTGCGGAGGACGGCGCGGAGGCTGGTTGCCGTGGGGCTTGCCGCCGTCCCGGTTGCCATCGCGGTTGCCGCCGTCCTGGCGCTGCGGACGCGGAGGCCGGTTCGGATTCTGCTGCGGACGGTTCTGCGGACGCTGGTCGCCCGGCTGACGCGGAGGACGTTCGCCCTGTTTCCGCGGCTGCCCGTGCGGGCGGTTCTGTCCGTCCGGGGCGCCCTGCCGAGCGGGCTTCTGCTGCTGGGAGGGCGCAGTTCCCTCGGAGGACGGTTTCGCGGCATCTCCGCCGGACGGATTCTGGTTCTGCTTTGCGGAGTCCCCCTGCCCCGCGGCGCCGCGAAGCTTGTATTTGTCGAGGTACACAACCGAGACTTCGGAAGCGGGGCAGACCACGGTGTGCGTGGAGTCGTCCAGCTGGATCGTGACTTTCTGCGTCAGGAGGTTGCGGTCGACGACGCGCCCGCGCCCGTCTTTGCACTCGCAGAGTTCGCCGCGGCGCGGCATGGTCTTCTCCAGCTCCAGGTAGCCTTCATGCTCGTACTTCAGGCAGCATTTCAGCCTGCCGCAGATGCCGGAGATCGTGGATGGCGTGAGCGAGAGGTCCTGCTCCTTTGCCATTTTCACGTTGATGGAGGCGAAATCCTTCAGGAACTGGCAGCAGCAGAGAGGGCGTCCGCAGTTCGCGATGCCGCCGAGGATGGCGGTCTCGTCGCGCACGCCGATCTGGCGCAGTTCGATATGCGTGTTGAATTCCTGCGAGAGCAACTTCACGAGCTCGCGGAAATCCACACGCCCCTCGGCGCTGAACTGCACCGTAATAAGCTTGCCGTCGTAGGAATAATGCGCGTTGATCAGCTTCATGGGCAGCCCGAGACGGTCCACGTACTGGCCGGTGATCCGCAGGGCGGATTTCGCGCGCATCTTGTTCTCGTTCGCCTTGCCCTGGTCCACCACGGTCGCCTTACGCAGGATCGCGTAGATCTCGTTCTTTTTGGCGGAGAAGACGGTCCCGCCCGATTCGCGTTCCTCCTCGACGGGCGCGGCGGGAGTCGCCTCCGGCGGCGGCGCGTCGAACTGCTTCACGATCTGGCCGTAGTCCAGATAAAAATCCTTGCGGATCACGCAGAAGTCGCCGATATGAAGCCCGAGCGAAGAATCGCACCGGGCGTTGTACCCGGAGCCGTTGTCCAGCATGATCCCGTAAACAATGTCCATACGGTGTCCGATCTCTTTTTTTACATCATGGATTTCCGGCAGGACATCCGCGGAACAAAACCACGGACGTCCGTACGGATTCAGGTCTTGCGAAAAAACACGGGGCGCGCATCACCAGCTGATGACGAGTTTCTTCCGTGCGGCCAGGTCGTTGATATTGACATTGTTGGAACCGCCCTCTTCGGGATCCGTGCTGACGCCGATCGAGTAGACGGCCACCCGGGTGCTGAGGTCCAGGCTTTCGTTACGTCCGTTGTACTTGTTTGCAGGCTTGATCGCCTCGTCGGCGCTGTTTTCGATCCTGCCGTCGAAATTGACGTCGAGGATGACCCTGTACGGGTTATCCCACGGATCCAGAATGCCCTGGTCGGGATTGTAGCCCACACCGGCTTCGAAGAAAACCATGTTCTTGGCATTCTTTCTGTTCTTGTCCGCGCAGGTGAGGAAACGGCACATATCGATGTATTCGCTGTCGCTCAGGCGTCTGTCGCTGGTCCCGGAGACTTTCGCGGGCCACTGGGAGAACTCCGTCTCGTACATGAGGATGGCGGCCTTCAGGGACAGGCATTCGCTGTGCGCCTTGGACTTCTTGGCGTTGTTGCGGACCGTGCCGAGGGCGGGGAAGAGGAGACCGGCGAGAATCACGATAATGGCGATGACGACGAGAAGCTCGATCAATGTAAATCTTTTGCAGGAAGATGTTTTCATGGTATTGTTTCCTTATGGAGAAGGGTTGGTTCTTTCTTCAGGCGCCGGGGGCTTTGAAGTTCGCGATGTCGTCGCCGAGCCCGGGAGTTGTCTTTTTGTTGGCCTGATCGCCGACGCCCTTGTCCGGGCCGACGGAATACAGGTCGTAAGAAGTCGTATTGTAGATGCCGGGCGAACGGTAACGGATCGTGGTGCCCCAGGCATCCAGCAGGACGGTCTTTCCTTCCGCGAGCGCGGCGTTCAGGCATGTCTCGTAGGCGTCACCGAGCAGCTCCTTCGCGCCGGCGTTTTCCGCGATATCACCCGCGGTGTTTTTCGAATAAAGCTCGATCTGTTTCCATTGCCCGTCCCGGGTTTCCCCGCCGTGGGGGAAATAATACCCGTGCTTTACCTTGTACTGTTCGTTTCCGGCGCGGACGGCTTCCAGGATCGCGTTCGTCCTCGTCGTATCGGCACGGCGATAGGCGACCTGCGTAATCTTGATGGAAAGCGCCGCGAGCAGGGCAAGCACGATAATCACGCAAAGAAGCTCGACCAATGTGAAGTTTTTTTTGACGCGTTTCATGGCATTCTCCCGATGACTGTTGTTTTTTCCATTACGTACTATATCATGCAAAACGGCGGAATACAACCGTTTTTTTGCGAAAACATCCAAAAAAAATCACGTCCCTTCCCCGTCCGCAGCACTACTCGCCGCGTCCGATGCGGAGGAAAGGATCTCCTGCTCCAGCACTCGGAACGCCTCCTCCTGCGGGAGGTTCGCGAACGGCACCCCCTTCCGGAAAAGCGCCACAAAGCCGTTCTTCGATCCGGCCAGTCCGAACTCGGCATCCTTCGCTTCGCCGGGCCCGTTCACCACGCATCCCATCACGGCGATCTTCTTCAGGCCGATGCGGCGGCCGGAAGCTTTCAGCGAAGCCACAAGCTCCTCCACGCGCTCCGCCATGCCGATCAGGTCGTATTCGGTGCGGGCGCAGGTGGGGCACGACACGATTTCGGGATATGCGTCCCGCAGGCCGCAGACTTCCAGCAGGGTGATGCCGGCCTTGACTTCCTCGCGCGGCGGCGCGGTCAGGCTCACGCGAATGGTGTCGCCGATGCCGTCGAGCAGCAGCGCGCCGATCCCGGCGGCGCTTTTCAATATCCCGCGCGATGAGGTCCCCGCCTCGGTCACGCCGAGGTGCAGCGGGTACGGCGAACGCGCCGCGAACTTGCGGTAGGCGGCGGCCATGACCGGCACGGAACTGGCCTTCAGGGAGACTTTGATGTCCTGGAATCCGCAGGACTCCAGAATGTGTATTTGTTCCCCGACCGCCTCGCAGAGCGACTCCGCCATCGCCTCGTCATGGTCTCCGCAGGCGGCAAGTTTCGCCTCGAACATGCCTTTCGGCAGGCTGCCGGTGTTCGCGCCCACCCGGATCGGGATCCCGGCTTCGCCCGCGGCCTCCGCCACGGCACGGACGCGGTCCGCGCCGCCGATGTTGCCGGGGTTGATGCGGACGCCATGGACCCCGGCGCGGATGGACTCCAGCGCCAGGCGCCAGTCGAAATGGATGTCGGCGATCACCGGGATCGGGGATTCCGCCGCGATGCGGCGCATGGCCTCGGCGGACGGCATGTCCGGCACGGCACAGCGGATGATGTCGCAGCCGAGTCCGGCCAGTTCGCGGATCTGCGCGAGCGTGGCGTCGGCGTCGGAGGTGCGCGTGTTCGTCATGGACTGCACGGACACCGGGGCGCCGCCGCCGACGGCGACGCGTCCGACATGCACCCGGTTACTCGGCCGCCGTTTCAATTTCCGCCTCCGTCTGTGCCTGGTTCTCTTCGCTTTCCGCGTTTTCGGACGCATCGGCGGACGCTTCCGGCTTCCCGGGCTCCGCCTCCGCTCCGCCGTCCTCCATTTCCCCGGCCGCGCGGTGGATCTTCAGCTCCAGCGCGTTCGTCCACCGCTGGGGAATCATCTTCTTGACGTCGAAGAACGACACGATCACCATGAACCCGATCAGGACGAACATGAAGAAATAGGTGACCGGCTGGACCAGCTTCGTCGGGACCGGGCGGCGGATCGCCATTTCGATCAGCGCGATCATGATGTGGCCGCCGTCCAGCACGGGGATCGGCAGGAGGTTGAAGAGCCCGAGCGAGAAGCTGATGACGACGACCAGGTACAGCCCGCGCATGAAGGACCCCTGGAAGGTCATGATCATGTAGCGGCCGATGCCGAGCGGGCCGGAGAGGTTCTGCACGCCGATGGTGGTGTAGCCGGTGTCCTGGCCGACCTTGCTCTGGATCGTGTGGCCGAGGCTCTTCAGCGTGCGCTGCGTCATTTTCAGGACGTTGCAGAACTGTTTCCACGGGGTCGGGTGTTCGATGCGGTAGAAGCTCACGCCGATCTCATGCGGGACGACGATGCGGGGGGTGAGCTTCACTTCAAGCTTTTCGCCGCCGCGTTCCACGGTCAGCGCGATCTCCTTGTCGCCGTTGACGGAAACGAGCTTGGAGAACGCAGCGGGGTCGTCCTCGATGGACGCGCCGTTGAACGACGTGATCACGTCGCCGGGCAGCAGGACGCCTGCCGCGGGCATCCCGGGGATGGTCTCCTCCACTTCGCAACGGGCATTCGCGGTCGAGAAATAGATCCCGACCTGGGGACGCGGCTTGATGTCGGGGATCTTCTTCGGCGTCACGGGGATTTCGAGCTGCTTCCCGTCGCGCTCCACGGTCAGGGTGAGCGTCTTTCCGTTGGAGAAATTGATGCGGCTCATCAGGTCGTCGGTGCCGTAGACGGATTCGCCGTCGATCGCGGTCACGCGGTCCTCCGGCTGGATCCCGGCCTCCTTTGCAGGGGACCCGGGGAGCGGATAGACGTAGACGCGCATTTCCGGCTGGAAGAACGGCAGGGCGACGCTTTCGCCTGGCATGAGCTTGTCGTTGACGGCCGGGGTATAGGCGATCTCGGACGTCTGTCCGTCGCGGACGATCTCCAGCACGACCTGCTTCACGTTGTCGTCGTTCAGCATGATCTTCTGCATGAACTCGTTCCAGCTCAGTTCGAACGTATTTCCGTTCAGTTTCACGATGCGGTCGCCCTCGCGCAGGCCGGCGCGGTACTCGGGGCAGTCCTCCGGGACGCTCCGCACGGTAAACTCCGTATAGCGGTCGGTGTCGGGCTGCGGCAGTCCCACGATCCAGATCACCACGCCCAGGACGAGCCCGAAAATGATGTTGAAGAGCGGGCCGGCGAATGCGGTCGCGATGCGTTTCCACGGTTCGGCGTGCGGGAGCGGATTGCCCTCGCTGTCGGTGATTTCGTCGCTGGTGGAGTCGATCTGCGGCAGGTCCACATAGCCGCCGCACGGGATGCACCCGATGCGGTACTCCACGCCGTTGATCTTCTTGCCCCAGATCTTCTTGAACCCGACGGAGAACGCCTCGATGTGAAGGCCGCAGAGCCTGGCGACGATAAAATGCCCGAACTCGTGCACGATGATGCACAGGCCGAAGAAGATCACCATCAGGGCGACCGACGCGATCAGGATCAGTGTGTCCATATACTCAAAAACTCCTTTTCAATTTCTATTCGCTGGTTGCAACAATCAGGGCAGGACGAGCCCGCGGGCGTATTCGCGCGCCATGGTGTCCGCCTCCAGGACCTCTTCGAGCGTCCCGTCGCCGCACCGTCCCAGCGCGTCCATGGTCCGCTCCACGATCCTCCAGATGTCGGTAAAACGTATGGTCCCTGCGCGGAACCGTTCGAATGCGATCTCGTTGGCCGCGTTCAGGACCGCCGGCAGAGCGCCGCCCGCCTCAAGCGCGGTGCGGGCGAAACCGAGCGACGGGAACCGCGATTCGTCGGGCCGCTCGAACGTGAGCGTGCCGATCTCGGCGAGGTCGAGCTGCGGCAGATTCGACGCCGTGTGTTCCGGCCAGGTCAGCGCGTACTGGATGGGGAACCGCATATCCGGGATGCTCATCTGCGCCATCAGGGCGCCGTCGCGGAACCGCACGAGCGAATGCACGATGCTCTGCGGATGGACCAGCACCTCGATCCGGGGAGACTCCACGTCGAAGAGCCAGCGCGCCTCGATCATCTCCAGCGCCTTGTTCATCAGCGAAGCGGAGTCCACGGTCACTTTCGGCCCCATCGACCACGTCGGATGCGCCAGGGCCTGTTCCCAAGTCATCCGGTCCATTTCGGACAGCGGAGTATTGCGGAACGGTCCGCCGCTGGCGGTCAGGATCAGCTGCGCGACCTCGGAGGGAGAACGTCCCTCCAGGCACTGGAAGAGCGCGCTGTGCTCGCTGTCGACAGGCAGGATGCGGGCGCCGAACTGCTTCACGGCAGCCGTGACCAGGCGGCCCGCCATCACCATGACCTCCTTGCTGGCAAGCGCGATGGTCTTGTGCGCCCGGATGGCGTTCAGGACCGGGAAAAGCCCGCCCGTGCCGACGATGGCGCACAGCACGGTCGTGATCCCCGGCGCGGCAACTGCCTCGCAGAGGGCTTCGCGCCCGCAAATCACCTTGCATCCGGCCGGGACCGCATTGCAGAGGTCGTCCAGATGGGCGGGATCCTCCAGGCATACGCAGTCCGGACGGAACTCGCGGGCCTGTTCCGCCAGAAGCTCCCAGTTCTTCCCTGCGGCGAGCAGGGAGACGCGGATGCGGTCCGGGAGGGCCCGGGCGACCGCGAGGGCGCTTTTGCCGATGGACCCGGTGGACCCGAGCAATGCGAGGCTGCAAACGTTCATTCGTCCGCCTCCCCGTTCGGATTCGAGGTCACGGCATATTCCCAGGGATGGGAGAGCAGGAACGTCGCCGGACCGTCGTTTTCGAGCGAGACGAGCATGTCCGCGCCGAAGCGTCCGGTCTCGACCCGGACGACGCCTTCGGCCTTCAGGCGTTCCGCGAAATATTCATAAAGATCATTGGCCGCCGCCGGATCGCCCGCCAGATCGAAACCAGGACGGCGTCCCTTGCGGCAGTCGGCGTAGAGGGTGAACTGCGACACCACGAGCGCGCCCCCGCCGACGTCCAGCAGGGAACGGTTCATCTTGCCGGCCACGTCCTCGAAGATGCGAAGCCCGGCGGCCTTTTTCGCGAGCCAGTCGGCATCGGCGCGCGTGTCGCCGTGCGTGACGCCGAGGAAGAGCAGGATGCCGCGCCCGATGGAGCCGACGGTCTCGCCTGCCACGGTCACGGACGCCTGGCGGACCCGCTGAAGCAGCACTCTCATGCGTGTGGTCCCGGTTCCGTTCAGATCTTCGCCAGCGCCTGTTCGAAATCGGCCTTGATGTCGCCGATGTCCTCGATGCCGACGGACAGGCGGATGAGGTCCGGGGGCACGCCAGCCGCCGCGAGCTGTTCGTCGGAGAGCTGGCGGTGGGTCATGCTGGCCGGGTGCAGCACCATGGTACGGACGTCTGCCACGTGGACCACGATGGATGCGAGCTTCAGGGAGTCGATCGCGCGGACGCTGGCCTCCTTGCCGCCGACCGCGCCGAAGCAGAGCACGCCGCTGGCCGCCTTCAGGTACTTCCTGCAGCGCTCGTGTTCGGGGCTGTCCTCAAGGCCGGGGTAGTTGACCCACGCGACTTTCGGATGCGCCTGGAGGAACTTCGCCATTTCGAGCGCGTTCGAGCTGTGGCGGTCCATGCGGAGGTGGAGCGTCTGCATGCCGAGGTTGATGAGGAAAGCGTTCAGGGGCGGCAGGATGGCGCCCGTGTCGCGGACCCACTGCACGCGGAGCTTGGTGGAGAACGGTGCGGCGGGGAAGTCCTTCGTGTAGACCAGGCCGTGGTAGCTCACGTCCGGCTCGGTGAATTCGGGGAAGTTGCCGTTCGACCAGTTGAAGTCGCCCTTCTCCACGATCACGCCGCCGATGCTCGTCTGGTGGCCGTCGAGGTACTTCGTGGCGGAGTGCGTCACGATGTCCGCGCCGAAGTCGAACGGGCGGCACAGGTAGGGCGTGGCGAACGTGTTGTCGACGATCAGCGGGACGCCGAGGCGTTTCGCGGCTTCGGAGTACGCGGCGAAATCCAGCACGCACACGCTCGGGTTCGTCAGGGTCTCGGCGAAGAGCGCGCGGGTGTTCGGGCGGGCCGCCGCCACGATCTCGTCCGCGGTGGCGTCGTGCGGGACCATGGTCACTTCCACGCCCATGCGCTTCAGCGTCATGGTGAAGAGCGTCACGGTGCCGCCGTAGAGGGCCGCGCTGGCGAGCACGTGTCCGCCGGCGGGGCAGACGTTCATGATGGCGAGCATGTTCGCGGTCTGGCCGGAGGTCACGCCCACGGCCGCCACACCGCCTTCCATCTCGGCGATCTTGGTCTCGAACGCCGCGACGGTCGGATTGGCGAGGCGCGAATAGAAGAATCCGTCAGACTTCAGGTCGAAGAGGTCCGCCACGCTCTGCGCGTCGCTGTATTTATAAGCCGTGCTCTGGAAGATGGGAAGCTGGCAGGGGTCGCCGTTCTTCGGGGTCCAGCCGCAATGGACGGCCTGCGTTTCGGGTTTCCAGTTTCTGGAATTCATGGATTGCGCTCCTTGTTTCTGCAAGTATTACGTTAATTATAAAAAACAATATTCCATACAATACCATGCTTTCGGGCGTTTTTCAACTCCAAACCGCCCTTTCTTCCCGTTTTTCTCAAAAAAACAGGCGGCGCCTGCACTGCGGCAGCGCCGGGCTTGCGCTCCGGCACACGGAAAGCCGCAAAAAATGAAAGAGCCTCCGACTTCGTGAAAAGCCGGAGGCATTTTTCTCTCGTTCTGTGCTCGAGCGGATCTGGACACTACTTCAGTGCAGGCTATGCCTGCCCGGTGTACTTCAGGTCCGGCTTGCGGGCCGCGAGCGTTTCGTCGAGGCGGCGCACCGGGGTCGTGACGGGTGCGGCGTGCAGGGATTCCGGGTCGTCCTCGGCGGCGCGGGCGATGTCCTTCATGGCTTCGATGAAGGCGTCCAGCACTTCCTTGGACTCGGTCTCGGTCGGCTCGATCATGATGGCCTCCGGCACGATCAGCGGGAAGTAGATCGTGGGCGGATGGAAGCCGCGGTCGATGAGCCCCTTGGCGATGTCGAGCGTGTGGACGCCCTTCGAATCGAGCTGGCGTTTGCCGGAGAGCACGCATTCGTGCATGCAGGGGCGTTTGTACTTGCGGTCGTAGTACGCTTCAAGCTGCGACGCCACGTAGTTCGCGTTCAGGACGGCGTTTTCGCTGACCCGGACGAGCCCCTCGCGGCCGAGCGTAAGCAGGTAAGCGTAAGCGCGCAGGATCACGCCGAAATTGCCGTAGAACGGCGCAATGTAGCCGATGGATTCCGGGTAGTTGTACTCCAGGCAGCAGATGCCGTCGGAACGCCGGATCACGCGGGACGTGGGCAGGTACGGCACGAGGCTGATGGAGACGCCGACCGGGCCGGAGCCGGGGCCGCCGCCGCCGTGCGGAGTGGAGAACGTCTTGTGCAGGTTCACGTGCATCACGTCGAATCCGATGTCGCCTGGGCGGACGCGGCCGACGATGGCATTGAAGTTCGCGCCGTCGCAGTAGCAGAGGCCGCCGGCCTGGTGCACGAGCTTGCAGATCTCGGACACGTTCGGATCGAAGAGCCCGAGCGTGTTCGGGCAGGTCAGCATGATGCCGGCCACCTCGGGCGACAGCATCGCCTTCAGCGCGTTCAGGTCCACGTTGCCGTCCGCGTCGCTGGGCACGACCTTCGTCGTGAATCCTGCCACGGTCGCGCTCGCCGGGTTCGTCCCGTGCGCGGCGTCCGGGATCAGCATGTACTTGCGGGCGGTGTCGCGGCGTGCGCGGTGGTAGGCGGCGATCAGCATGCAGCCGGTGAGTTCGCCGTGGGCGCCCGCCATGGGCTGCATCGTCATCTGGGAGAACCCGAGAAGCTCGGCGAGCATGCGTTCCGTCTCGTGCAGCACGATCAGCGCGCCCTGGACCAGCACGCCGCCGCGGCGGAGCTGCGGCAGGAGCGGATGCAGGTCGGCGAACCCGGCAAGGCGCACGACTTTCTCGTGGAACTTCGGGTTGTACTTCATGGTGCAGGACCCGAGCGGATAGAAATTGGTGTCCACGCTCATGTTCATCCGGCTGAGCCCGGTGAAATGGCGCACGACCTCAAGCTCGGACGCCTCGGGCAGGCCCGCGGGTTCGACGCGGCGCAGGGAGGCGGGGACTGCGGAGGCGGCGGGGACGTCGCACTTCGGGAGGACGACGCCGGAACGCCCGGCACGGCCCGTTTCGTAGATCAGCTTCATAACAGTGCCTCCATCGCGTTGGCAAGCGCCTTGATCTCCTCGCGGGTGCGCTTTTCCGTCACGGCCACAAGGATCTGGTTCTTGCGTTCGGGGTAATACCGTCCGAGCGGGAATCCGGCGGCGAAGCCTTTGTCGATGAGCTTGCCGACCAGTTCCGCGCCGTCCAGCGGGGTCTCGATCACGAACTCGTTGAAGAACGCGCCGGACCCGACGGGCGTCACGCCCGGGATCGCGAGGAGCTGTTCGCGGGCGTAGACGGCCTTCGACATGCAGAGTTCGCCGACCCGGCGGAATCCCTCCTTCCCGCAGAGGGACAGGTAGATGAGGGCGTTCAGCGCGCACAGGCTCTCGTTGGAGCAGATGTTGCTGGTGGCGTGTTCGCGCCGGATGTGCTGCTCGCGGGTCTGGAGTGTCAGCACGTAGCCGGTCTTGCCGTTCAGGTCCACGGTGCGTCCGACCACGCGGCCGGGCATCTTGCGCATGTACTTGGACTTCACGGCCATGAATCCGAGGTACGGGCCGCCGAAACTCAGCGGGATGCCGAGGCTCTGCCCCTCGCCGGTCACGATGTCGAATCCCATTTCGCCGGGCGTCTTCAGGCAGCCGAGCGCCACGGGATACGCCGAGCAGACCGCCAGCGCGCCTTTCGCCTGCGCGGCGGCCACGAGCCCGCCCAGGTCCTCTACCTCGCCGAAGAAGTTCGGATACTGCACGATCACGCACGCGGTGCGGTCGGTCACGGCGGCGATGACGGCGTCCAGCGCGGAATCCGTGCCGTGTCCGTCCGGGATCTCGATGCGTTCCAGGTCCAGGTTCCGGCAGTAGCATTCGATCATGCAGCGGTAGATGGGCGAAACGGCGGCGGAGATCACGACCTGGCGGCGCCCCGTGATGTGGGCGGCCATCATCATGGCCTCGAAGAGGGCTGTGCCGCCGTCGTAGAGGCTGGCATTGGAGACCTCCATGCCGGTCAGGCGGCAGATGGCGGTCTGGTATTCGTAGATGGCCTGGAGCGTGCCCTGGGACGCCTCGGGCTGGTAGGGCGTGTACGCGGTGTAGAATTCGCCGCGCGCTGCGATGGCGTCGGCGGCCGCCGGGATGATGTGGTCGTAGTAGCCGCCGCCCACGAAATTGATCAGGTGCGTGGCGTTCTTTTCGGCGAGGCCGGAAAGATACGACATGACCTCGAACTCGGATTTGCCTTCGGGGATGCCGTCGAGCTTGGGCGCGGGGAATTTCACCCCGGCCTTCTCCCACATATCCTCGACGGACGCAAATCCCGCCGCGGCGAGCATCTCCCGCCGGTCGGCGTCGGTATTCGGGATGTAAGGCATGGCATTTGCCTTTCTGATGGTGGATGGAAGGGAAAACGGATCAGAGAGATTCGACGAACTTGGCGTACGCGGCGGCATCCATCAGGCCGTCGAAGGAACCCGCATCCACGCCTTCAAGCTTGCAGATCCAGGTGTTTTCCGGGTCGGCGTTGAGCGCGCCGGGATCGGCTTCGAGGTCGGCGTTGCCTTCGCCGACGGTACCGGCGACGGGCGCATAGACGTCGGAAACGGCCTTCACGGATTCGACCGTGCAGAGCACGTCGCCTGCCGAAACGGCCTTGCCGGACGCGGGGATTTCGACGTAGGTGATGTCGCCGAGGGAGTCGGCGGCGTACTGGGAGATACCGAGCTTGGCCGTGGTGCCGTCAAGTTCGATCCATTCGTGCGATTCAGCGTAATATTTCGCCATGGTTTTCTCCTGATGATAGGTTGATATGGTTGCAAAAAAAGGTTGAACTGACAGGAAAAGGATTCATGCCTTCGGATTGGCCGTGCCGTGCGTCCAGAACGGCAGCGGGGAGAGCCTCGCCTTCACGACGGCGCGGTGGAGCTCCACGTCGAACTCCGCGTCCTCCTGGACCTCCGCTCCGGCGTCGAGGTAGGCCATCGCCACGGCGCACCCCAGCGAGGGCGCGAACGTGCCGGACGTGATCGTGCCGACCTGTTTACCGCCGAGCAGCAGGGGCGTCCCGGTATGGGCGGCGCGGCGGCCGTCCAGGACGATCCCGCGCAGATGCTTTTTCGGCGGGTTGGAGCGGAGCGCGCCGGACCCGACGAACGTGCGGGCGGACCTGTCGAGTTTCAGCAGCGCCCCGAACCCGGCTTCGACCGGGGTGGTCGCCTCGTCCATCTCGTCGCCGTACAGAGGGTAGCCCATTTCCAGTCGGAGCGTGTCGCGCGCGCCGAGTCCGGCGGGCTTCACGCCCGGGCACGCCAGCAGCTTCCGCCATACATCGACCGCGTGCGCCGCATCGAAGTACAGCTCGAATCCGAGCTCGCCGGTGTAGCCCGTTCGGCTGATGAGCATGTCCAGTCCGAAGAGGTTGAACTTCGCCCAATGATAATACTTCGGCAGGGCGGCGGCGTCCAGACCGAGCGAAACGAGCACGTTCAGGGAATCCGGCCCCTGCAGATCGAATTTCGCCGTGGCATCGGACAGGTTCTCCAGTTTCACCGAAGCGGGGAGCCGCTTGCGGAGTTCGGCGAAGTCGACCGCGATCCGCGCCGCGTTCACCACGATGAAGAACTCCTCCGCGCCCATCCGGTACACGATCAGGTCGTCGATTACGCCGCCCGCATCGTTCAGCAGGAAATTGTAGCGGCAGACGCCGTCCTTCTGGTCGGCCACGGACCGCGCCAGCGCCGCGTCGAGCGCCTCCGCCACGCCGGGTCCGGCGGCGGTAAACTCGCCCATGTGGCAGATATCGAACAGGGAGACGTACTCCCGGGTGTATTTGTGTTCGGCGAGGATGCCTTCCTTGTACTGGACCGGCATGTACCAGCCGGCAAAGGGGACCATGCGTGCGCCGAGTGCGACGTGTTCATCGGCCAACGGGGTTTTCAGAAGAGATTCGTCCATGGAGAGATGCCTTTCTTGAGCTGATGCCGGGGAAACAGGATATGCCGGGACTTGCGGTTGCTGTCAAAAAAAAACGTATCAAAATAATATAGACTTGAAACGGTTGAAATCAAGACCGCCGGGACGGAAAACAGGCTTTTTCCTTTCCCGATCGGTTTTTGCATCGTTTTTTAACGCAGCCCCCGCCTGTCCGGGACGACCGTGATCCGATGTTTTTCCTCCCGCGAAGGGCATTCCGGGTTGAAAACGGCGGCTTTCAGGAGTATATTATATTTGTTGCAATTGCATGCGCGCACCCGAAGTGTCGGGGGGACATCCTGCGCCGGGTCCGCGCATCCGCCGGGCAACTGCACCGCCCGGCAAAAGACACCGTTTTTCCCCTACCTTTGCAGAAGGAGTTTCCAAACCATGGCTAAGAAAGAGACGAAGGAAATGCTGAAAAAGCTTTTCCTGCATCACCTGACCTGTTCGCTCGGCAAACGCCCGGAAAAGGCCGTCAACCTGGACCGCTACCACGCGCTGGCGCTGGCCATCCGCGACCTCATGATGCGCGACTGGATCGCCACCCGCGACGAGTACGAGGAGAAGAACCCGCGCACGGTCTGCTACATTTCCCTCGAATTCCTGATCGGCCGCACGCTCGGCAACGCCATGGTCAACCTCGGCGTCGAAGAAGATGCGGCGGAAGCCATGGCCGAACTCGGGTTCAAGATCGACGAGATCCGCGACGAGGAAGTCGATGCCGGACTCGGCAACGGCGGCCTCGGACGCCTCGCCGCCTGCTTCCTGGACTCCATGGCCACGCTCGAACTCCCCGCCTACGGCTACGGCATCCGCTACGATTACGGCATCTTCAAGCAGATCATCCAGAACGGCTACCAGGTCGAGGAGCCGGACAACTGGCTCAGCCGCGGCAACCCGTGGGAGATCCGCCGCCCCGAACTTGCCCGCGTCGTCCATTTCGGCGGCCATGTCGAGAAGATCCGCGACGACTCCAACCCCGACCGCCGCAGATGGGTCGACACGCAGGACGTAAAGGCCATGCCCTACGACACCCCGATCCCCGGCTACCGCAACCACACCGTGAACACGCTCCGCCTCTGGTCCGCAGAGTCCCTCTACGGGTTCAACCTCACGAAGTTCAACCAGGGCGACTACATCAGCGCCAACCTCGAGTCCAGCCTGGACCAGAACATCACCCGCGTGCTCTATCCGAACGACAACAACTACGAGGGCAAGGAGCTCCGCCTCAAGCAGCAGTATTTCCTCGTCTCCGCCTCGCTTCAGGACCTCTTCGGCCGCACGGAATACTACAAGAACGACCTGCACGACCTCCGCAAGACCGCCGTCGTCCAGCTCAACGACACGCACCCCGCACTCGCCATCCCCGAGATGATGCGCATCCTGATCGACGTGAACAATTTCTCCTGGAACGAAGCCTGGGAGATCACCACTCACGTCTTCAACTACACCAACCACACCCTCATGTCCGAGGCGCTCGAACGCTGGTCCGTGCAGCTCTTCGAAAAGCTCCTCCCGCGCCATCTCGAGATCATCTACGAAATCAACTTCATCTTCCTCCGCCAGGTCGCCACGCGCTACATGAACGACAACTGCCGCCTCGCCCGCATGTCCCTCATCCAGGAGCATCCGGAGAAGATGGTCCGCATGGCGTACATGTGCGTCGCCACCGCCCACCGCGTGAACGGCGTGGCCGCGCTCCACACCGAGCTGCTGAAGAACGGCCTCTTCCACGACTTCAACGAGTTCTTCCCCGGCAAGTTCGTGAACGTCACGAACGGCATCACGCCGCGCCGCTGGCTGAAGAAAGCCAACCCCGGTCTCTCCCGCCTCATCGACGACCGGATCGGCGACGCCTGGCCGAAAGACCTCGACCAGCTTGAAAAGCTCGTCAAGTTCGAGAAGGACAAGGAATTCCTCGGCGAGCTCGCGAAGGTCAAGCGCGCCAACAAGCTCGTGCTCGCGAAGTACATCTACGAGCACAACGGCGTCGAGGTCAACCCCGATTCCATCTTCGACGTGCAGGTGAAACGCCTCCACGAGTACAAGCGCCAGCTCCTGAACATCCTCCACGCCATCACGCTGTACATCCAGCTGAAGGACAACCCGAACATGGATTTCGTCCCGCGCACCATCATCTTCGGCGCGAAGTCCGCCCCGGGCTACTACATGGCAAAGCTCATCATCAAGCTCATCAACTCCGTCGCCGAGGTCGTCAACAACGATCCCTCCATCGGCGACCGCCTGAAGATCCTCTTCCTCGCAAACTACCGCGTCTCCCTCGCCGAAAAGATCATCCCCGCCGCCGACCTCTCCGAGCAGATCTCCCTCGCCGGCACCGAGGCCTCCGGCACCAGCAACATGAAGTTCGCCCTGAACGGCGCACTCACCATCGGCACGCTCGACGGCGCCAACATCGAGATCCGCGACAAGGTCGGCGCAGACAACATCTTCATCTTCGGCCTGAACGTCGACGAGGTGAAGCAGCTCCGCGAGCAGAGCTACCGCCCGCGCGAATACGTGGAGCGCTCCCCGCTTCTGAAACGAGCGATCGAGCTGATCCGCAACAATTTCTTCTCGCCCGGCGAGTTCGACATCTTCCGCCCCATCCTCGACAGCCTCGACTACGACAACTACATGTGCGCCGCGGATTTCGACTCCTATGCCGCCGTCCAGGCGCAGGTCGCCGAGCTCTACCGCAAGCCGGTCGAATGGCAGAAGAAAGCCCTCCGCAACATCGCCATGATGGGGTATTTCTCCAGCGACCGCTCCATCCGCGAGTACGCCGAAAAGATCTGGGACATCCGGCCCTGCCCCGTCAACGTCTCCAACCGGCACGGCTTCAACCTCGCCGCAAACCAGCTGGCGAAGTGACGGCCGCCCCGGCGGACGCAGAGATTCGGGAATCCCCCCATGAACTGGCTCAGCACAGGACCGTTCACCGTCTTCGACCTCGAAACGACCGGGTTCAGCGCGATCCGAGACCGCATCATCGAGATCGGCGCGGTCCGCGTGGAGCTCGATGGCTCCATCTCGAGGTTCCAGACGCTCGTGAACCCGGGCGTGCCGATCCCGCCGCGCCTGACCGCGCTCACCGGCATCGACGACGAAATGGTCGCGGATGCTCCGAAGTTCAAGGAGGCCGGGTTCAAGTTCATGGATTTCGCCCGGAAATCGCGCCTCGTGGCGCACAACGCCCGGTTCGACCTGTCGTTCATGCAGGAGAGCCTCGCGCGCTGCGGCATGGAGCTGATCCCCGGCGGCGCCTACGACAGCATCCCGATCTTCCGCCGCGCCTACCCCGGGCTTTCCAGCTACAGCCTCGAATTCCTCCGCACGAAGTTCCCCGTGCCGGACAATTTCCCCGGCCAGCCCCACCGCGCCGCCTACGACGCCGACGTCACCTTCTCCCTCTTCAAGATGGCGATGAACGTCCTGTGCCGGGACTCCGCTCAGGACGCCCCCGCCGAAAACTGAGAGCTTTCTCCCATTTTTCCTCTTTTTTTGAAAAAAAGCCTTCGGAAAACCGCGTTCAGGCAAGTTCTCCGAAGGCAATAAATCTGTAATAATTCGGTGGATTCGTCCTTACTGGCTGGTCAGTTCTTTCAATTTCTCTTCTGCAAAAGTATCGCCTTTTTCGGCTGCCTTGCGATACCATTTGATCGCCTCTTCTTTGTCCTGTTCCACGCCAAAAAAGCCAACTAAAAAGCATTCTCCGAGGAAACACATCGCATCCGTATCGCCCTTTTCGGCTGCCTTGCGATACCATTTGACAGCCTCTTCTTTGTCCTGTTCCACGCCTTCGCCCTCCGCATAGCAGGCACCGAGGTAGGTCATTGCAACTTCATTGCCTTTTTCGGCAGCCAACGAAAAATACTTGGCAGCCTCTTTATAATCCCTTGCATTATAAAAAGCTTCACCCTTTTCAAATAACTCCTGTCCATTCGCCTCGCCAGCGGCCTGCGTTCCCTTCGAAGAACTGTCGTCCATGGTCGTTTCATCCTGTCCTTTCTTTCCACAGGCGGACAATGCGAATGCAATCAGGAAAATGGCGAGGATACCGGTGAATGAAGGATGGAGTTTGCGGGCTTTTGACAAGATGAATCCTTTCATATCCAGGTCAAACAGGTCTCATAACATGTTTTTCCGGGCTCGCAAGTGCGAGCCCGGGATGAACGGGCGGAATGGACGTTCTTATTACGCGCCGGGCTTCGCGTTCGCGTCCGGGGCGTTGACGAACGTGACGACGCGCTGCGGGAACGGGATGTTGAGTCCGGCCTTTTCGATGGCGGGCTTGAGCTGAGCCTTGACGGTCCAGTAGGCGGGCCAGTAGTTCTCGGTGGCGGTCCAGTAGCGGAGCGTGAGCTGCACGGAGCTGTCGGCGAGTTCCGCCACGAGCACTTCCGGCGCGGGATCCTTCAGGATCATCGGCTCCTGCTCCATGATCTCCATCATCGCCTTTACGGCGACGGGGAGCGAATCGGCGTACGCGATGCCGACCGTGATGTCCGAACGGCGGGTCGGGTTGCGCGAATAGTTCTTGATCGGCGTCCCGAAGACCACGCTGTTCGGGGCGGAGATGAAGAGGCCGTCCGGAGTCTTCAGCACGGTGGAGAAGAGCCCCATCTGCTGGATGGTGCCGCTGACGCTGCCGCAGTCGATGTAGTCGCCGAGCTTGTACGGGCGGAGGATCAGGAGCATGATGCCGGCGGCGATGTTGCTGAGCGAATCCTTCATGGCGAGGCCGATGGCGAGGCCGGCGGCGCCGAGCACGGTCAGGATACTGGCGGTGTTGAACCCGAAGAGGTCGAGGATGATCAGCATGGCGATCACCCAAATGAGCGTGCGGACAATCGTGTAGGTGGCGTGCGTGAGGGATTCGTCGCCCTCGAACTTCTTGAACGAGCGGGCGATGATCTTCCGCACCGCCATGGAGATGAGTTTCGCGGCCACAAGCACGACGAGCGCCAGGATGACGACCTTCACGAACCGGATCACGTCGTCGCTGTGTTTATCCCACAGGTTCGAGAAGAACCCGGTGCCCTGCTCCTGGATCTGGCGAACCACACTGTCGGCCTCGTTCAGCTGGCTTTCGAGGAGGGACTGTTTCTGCGGGACAGTCGTGGCGGAGGGGGCAGCGGCAGTTTCTGCGGCGGAAGCGACGGTCTCGACGGCTTCCGCGGTCGCGGCGATCAGGGCATAGGGGATCATGGCAAACACCTTTCTTGTTTTTGGAGGAAATATGTGAGTTTTACAGTTGAAAACAGGAAAAAAACGGATCAGTTCGCAAACATGCGCTGGAGCTCCAGCTGGAATTCCTGCAGGTCCTGGCGGTCGGGCTTGCCTTCGAGCTTCTCGAACATCAGGCGGCCCATCTGGTCAAGGCACCAGTTCCCGCTCGCACCGGAGCCGAACTGCACGCCGCCGGTCGCCAGGAATCCGGGCCGCGCGAGCTGGTCGAGCGTGACGGTGGTACGGCCGCGCGGCTTCGCTTCCCCATCCGCGGCGGGGGCTTCGCCTGCAGCCGCATCGTCCGGGGGAAGCTCTTCCGCTCCGGGTTCGTCCTCCGGGAAATTGTCCGTCTCATCGGCGGGCGCGGGTTCCTGCGTCGCCTGTTTCGGTTCGGGGGCGGGTTCCGGCTTCGGGTCGGACTGCTGCCAGAACGACGTTTCGATCTCGGACGCGATGAGGCGCAGTTCCATGAACGTCATCTTCACGCCCCGTTCGGCGAGCATGTCCTGGATTTTGGAGAGATTATGTCCTTCGCGGGTGCGGTCCGCGATGAACGCTTTGATTTCATCATGTGTCATGGTTTCAACCCCTTTCAGAAAGGATGTGCGGGAAAAAGATGCATTAAAAACAATAGGCGATGCAGCAGAAAAATCAAGAGCGACACTTGAAAAAAACCGAAAAATGCCGCCGTTTTCCGCCTTTCCGCATCCGGTCCATGCGCCCCCTGCCCTTTTTCACGGGAAAGCCGCACAACCCGATGCCGTTCCCGGCCGCAATTTCATTCTTTTTTCTTTTTTTCTGAATTATGTTTTAATTGCTTCGGTATCCGTTTGAAAAAAAAGCCTTGTGGTGTAGATTTATAGAATTGGCTCCGCACAGACGTTCGCCTGTGGGGAGAAACAACTCATTTTCATTTACAATTAACCCATATTTCACCAAGGAGATATCCCCATGAAACACTCGAAATTCGCCTGGATCGCCGCGTTCGCGGTATCCGCCCTCGCCGCGGTCACATGCATCAGCTGCGGCAAGGAAGAAGCCGCAGAGTCAGCCGCCGGAAGCACCGGTTCCGCATCCGCCGCAGCCGCCGGCACCGGAAACGCCGTCTTCGACATCACCACAGGCCGCCTCGAAAAGGGCGGCATCGCCTACAGCTTCACGGACGGCGCCGCGGCCTACCAGATGGTCGACAAGATGTTCGATTCGTTCGGCACCCTGATCCCGGAGGAAGTCCCCCAGGCTAAGGAGATCTTCGACGCCATCCGCGGTTTCGTCGGCGACGAATTCGGCCTGAAGACCTTCCTCGGATGCGGCTCCAGCGTCAAGAAGAACGGCGACTACTACCGCTGCATCGACTTCGAGTATGCGCCGGAGCACAAGGGACTGTTCTGGGACATGGTCGGCGCCGCCTCGAACGGCCCGGCTCCCGAGCTCAAGCTCGCCTCCCCGAAATCCGCCATCGCCGGCACCACGAAACTCGAGCCCGGCGCGCTCTATGCGTTCATCGACAAGAAGGTCCGTTCCATCCTGGATGAGGACACCATGGCGGTCGTCGACCAGCAGATCTCCGCGCTCGCCAGTTCCGGCATCCAGCCCGACAAGCTCCTGGACTGCATCTCCGGCATCTCGTTCTATGCGGAAGGCCGCGAGTTCAAGGAGGAAGACCTCCAGGGCGCGACCGAGGGGGAAGACCCCGAAGCCGCCATCATGTCCATGATCCCGAAGTTCGCGCTCATCCTCACCACGAAGAGCGATCTCTGCTGGAAAGCGCTGGAGAACTTCCTCACCCAGTCCAGCCCCGAGCTCGTGAAGGACGGCAAGTTCGTCCCCGTCGAGGGCATCGCGATCTTCCAGGCCGGAAACTACCTCATCGCCACCAATGACGAGGCCGCCATCCGCGACCGCATCGCCGGCAAGGGCTCCGACCTGACCTCCAACGCCGAATTCGCCAAAATGCTTGCGCTCGCGAGCAAAGACTTCTCCAGCTTCTCCTGGGTCTCCGAGGACTACTTCAAGACCATCGCCAGCCTCGCCGGCGTGATCAACTCGGCAGCGGCCGGCATCACCGGCGGAGCGGTCCCGACGACCGATCCCTCCCTCATCCTTACCCAGGACCTCCACAGCATCCTCTACACCGCGCAGATCAGCGCCGACGGCCTCCTCTTCACCACGATCACGTCCGACCTCCAGATCGCGCTCCTGAACTCCGGCACCGTCGCGGGCGTCGTCTCCGGCGTCCTGCCCTATCTCGGCCCGATCGCGCAGAGCATCATGACCGTCATGAAAAACGTCGGCGGCTCCGATGTCGACGACATCGAACAGCTGAACCGCCAGTTCGGCGCCACCGCCGCGCTCGTACTGCTGAAGGAAGCGACGATCCCGGAAAGCCCCTGCGTCTTCTTCGCCATCGCGGAGGACGGCAGCGGCGCGGTCTTCGCGAAGTGGGACGAGGCGAAGCAGGAAATGGCGACCGATGACGCCGCGGAAGAGTTCCCGTTCACCGTCCTCATCTCCCCGGAAGCCGCAGCCAAGGCCGACAACCCGGAAGAGACCATCGTCTTCTATGAAGACCCCAACGATTTCTTCGACGGCATCTTCATCGCGTTCGGCGACGGCTCCGTGAAATTCCTCGAAGGCAATTTCGACGGTCATGCCGATGCCATGGAAGCCGCGGTCAACACCTTCGGCATCTCCGACAAGGCCGCGGCCGACCTCCTCAAGAAAGCCGCCGCCATCGACAAGATCCTGGAGGACTGACGTCCGCTCCTCTTTTCCGTTTTACGGATTCTACCCACGCCCCTGCTCCATCCCGGAACGGGGGCGTTTTTTATGTTTCCCGGATCAGAGCCATGCACTCCCCGCCCATGACCACAAATTCCGGAAAAGAGAAGTACCGTCGCTTGCAAAAGACACGAAAGACTGTATAGTATAGAATTAATTGCAGTTTCAGCCCGGGAGCAGGAGATCAGCATGCCGACTTACACCAGCACAGACGCCAATGGCGACGTCCTCCTCGCGCTGGTCGTGCCGGAGGCCGAATACATGTACGGCTGCACGCCGACCGCCGTCGCGATGGTCCTGGGGTACTACGACCTTTACGGATACCGCGGGGCCGACCTCTCGAACATGATCGAGGGAGATGTGGACTCGAAGTCGCGCGGCACGGACGGCAATGCCTACAACATGAACGCCTTTGACACCGTGCTGGGGCGGGCGACCGCCACGGAAAGCTTCGTCTCGCGGTTCCATTCCCGCGGCGGCAAGGAGACGACGCCCGCCCAGGAGCTGAAATACTCGTTCAAGTCCGACAACAAGACGATCGACACGAGCAACTGGGACTGCATCGCCGACTACCTCGGGACCGGCCAGTACTGGCGCGGCAACGACAACCTCTCCACGACCATTTCCTACTCCTCGCTTGAGGACATTTTCAAGAACGCCAGCTATCTCGAGATCACCGCGGGCTCCACGACGCGCAACGTCCGCCATGTCGACACGACCATGCTGTACGGTCTCGACCTGTACGTGCAGTCCCGCGGATACGCGATGGACTACGAGATCACGGGCACTTACGTGGTCGACGTCGCGGGCGGCAGCTTCACGTTCGCCGACTACATGAACGAAATCGACTCCGGCCGTCCGGTGATGGTCTCCATCAGCGGGCACTCCATGGTCGGATACGGATACAACGCCGGTACGCAGGAAATCATTTTCGACGACTGCTATGTGTCCGGCAGGCGCATGCAGTGGGGCGGCACCTACCGCTTCGACAAGGTCGACCGGCCGCTTCAGGCCATCACCGTCATCGGGATCGACGTGAACGGCAGCGTGGACCTGGCATTCGACAACATCGCCGGGAGCGACTGGAATAAGCTCATCGTGGCAGGCGCACCGGATACGACGGAGTCCGCGGACTACTGTTTCGCCGGAGACACCGTCTTCCTCAGCTTCACCGTTTCCAACCTCGGCACGAAGGAATCCGGGGAGTTCGGCGTATCCGTTTTCGTCGACGGCATCCTCGTCAGCTCTTCGACCAACGGATCCATCTCCGGGGAATCCGCCCGGACCGTGACCGGCATCCCCCTCAGCGAACTTGCCGTGGGCATGCACAATGTCCGCGTCGTTCTGGACGAGGGAAACGAAGTCCAGGAACTGAGCGGCTCCAACAATGCGGCGGAAACGGACATCCTCGTCCTCAAACCCGGCACGACCGTCGTCGCCATGGCGAACATGGTCGTGGTCGATTCGAAGGAGAATGTGCAGGACTGCTACGTGCAGGGCGGAGCCAACCTCACATTGAAGGACGGGACCGCTTCCGGCACCGTCCTGCGCGGGCTCGTCACCGAAAGCACATCGGAAAGCATCCGGTGGATCCCCGGCGAATTCATCGTCTCGCAGGGCGGGCAGGCATCCGCCACGAACGTCTTCGGCTTTGGGAATTTCTATGTTTCGAGCGGCGGCACGGCGGCGGACACCAGCGTTTTTTCGCGCGGTTCGGCTTTCATCTGCGACGGCGGCACGGCCTCGAACGCGGTCGTCGCATCCGGCGGCAGGCTCATCGTCGAACCCGGCGGCAGGCTCACCGGGCAGGTCACCCTCGAAAACGGGGCGTCCGCCTGGATCAGCGGAGGCGGCATCATGGATTTCGACCTGTCCGGCGCGGCGCCCGGCGGGGCCGCGTTCCTCAACGATTTCTCCCTGCTCAAGGGGAACCCCGTCTACACGCTCACGGTCTCCGGCTCGCAGGCGCACGGGTCCTACCGGCTTGCGGACGGCGTCGGCAAGTTCAGCAAGTCCATCTCAGTCCGGGGTACGGACGGGACCATGCTCGGTTCGCTAACGACCGGAACAACCGTTTGCATCAACGATTCGGACTACTTGCTGAAACTCAATGACGGCGCACTGACGCTGACTGTTTCGGAGCACGTTCCGGTCGATGCCGTCGCCCCGACCGTCTCCAACATCAGGGCAGACGTCACGGAACCGACCTGCGGCCGGGTCGTCCTCACCGCGGATTACCATGACGACGTGGCGCTGGCATCCAAACTGTACCGGATCGGCGCGAACGGCGAATGGCTCGAATACGCGGACGGGGTGCCCGTGGAGGACAACGCGACCGTCTATTTCAAGGCGGTCGACACATCGGACAACGAATCCGTGGTCGCCTCCCGCACCGTTTCCAACATCGTCTCGTCCGGCTTCGTCCTCCCCGAGGGGAAAAGCGCCGCAGTCCTTCCCGGCCGCACGCTCACGGACACCGTGGTCTCCGGCGGGCTCCTGCATGTCTCCGCCGGCGGAACCGCAGCCGGGATCACGGTCGAGGCGGGCGGGGGCATGTACGTCTTCGCCGGGGGGTCTGCGACCGGACGGATGGTGTTTGCGCCGGACGCCGGCGTCTTTTTCGAAGACGGTTCGACCCTCGACTTCGACATTTCGAACCTCAAGCCGGGCGCGGACGCACGCGCAAAAGGGCTTTCGTGCATCCAGGGATCGCCGCTCTTCACGCTCACGGTCTCCGGCACGCAGGCAAAGGGCCTGTACATCCTCGCGGACGACGCGCCGGAATTCGAGACAAGCCTCTCCGTCCTGGACGCCGCCGGCGCGGCGCTCGGCACGTTCTCGGTCGGGCAGTCCGTCGACATCAACGGCACGGGGTATTCGCTGAACCTCTCGGACCGCGTCCTGACCCTCACGGTCGGGGCTGCCGGGACGGCCAACCACGCAGACTGCGGCTGGAACAACAAGCTGTGCGAGAACAGGACGCCGAACCCGAAGATCAGAGACGCCGTCCCGAAGGCGCTGGCCTCCGACATGACGGAGGAGATCCTGCTCGACTCCGAAGGCTCCGTCTCGAAGGACGGCAGGCGCAATTTCGTCGGATTCGGCGACGAGGCGGACTACGCGAAGATCACGCTGGACCACGCCGCAAAACTGAGCTTCCTCATCGACGCCACGGATGCGGCGAAGTTCATCATCCGGAAGCTCGTCGAGGGCAAGGACGGCAAGTACACGGTGAAGACGCTCCAGACGACCGCGATCCTGAAGAAGAACCGGTATTCGGGGAAGACCGGTTCGCTGATGCTCGAAAGGGGCGACTACTACATCTCCATGCAGTCCACGAACGCGAAAAAAGGCGGCGCGGCGTATTACAAGGTGACGCTCGATCAGGACGCCTGCTACTTCTACGACGACGGGGATGACGGGTGGAACAACGGCCCCCTGCTGGACAGGAAGCTTCCTTCGGAGAATGCTGCGGACTTCCTGTCCGTGACGATCGCCGGGACCGCGACCGAAACGCCGGTCCAGTTCGACAACAATTTCGGCGAGGACGGCAAGCTCAGGCTCAACAAGGATTACTCGAACTTCGTCGGATTCGGCGACACATCCGACTTCGTGAAGCTGTCGGCGACGCAGCCCGTGCAGCTGAGTTTCACGGTCAGGGCCACCGGGAACGTGAAGCTCAAGGTCTACAGTCTGAGCCGGAACGCGAAGACCGGCGCCTGGGTTCTGAAGACCCTCCAGACAGTCACACTCAACGTGAACAAGGGTGATTCGGCATCGAGCCAGAAGGCAATTCGGCTCGACCGCCTCGGCGTCGGCGCGGCGGCCGGCGATCCGGCCGGATATTACGTGTCCGTGGAGAGCACGGACAGGAAGGGCAACGCATACTACAGCGTGACCGTCGACAGCAAGTTGTACGGATATGCCGACTTCGGCACGAACGGCAGCCCGCTTGACGCCGCCGGCAAGATCAAAACGGACCTCCGCTCCACGGAGATCGCCGGGGAACAGAAACGCATCGACATGGAGGTCGACCTCGAAGGCGATTCCGTGAAGGTCGAAGAGACGTTTGATGGCAAGATTTACTCCGGCTTCGTCGGGTTCGGCGACGAGTACGACTGCGCCGAACTCGTGTTCTCCGACAAGGGGACCGTCACGCTCGCGGTCGAGACCTGCGGCACCGGCGGCGTGACCTCGAAGCTCGCGCTCTTCCAATACACGCTCAAAAACGGCAAGTGGGCGAAGAGCTCCGTCGGCACGCTGAGCGTGAAGACGGACAAGGACACCAAAGCCGGCTCGAACTCCAGGGAACTCAAGGTCAAGGAAGCGACCGGCGCGACGGTCCGGTATTTCGTCGTGATGCAGGCCGGCAGCGCGAAGAAGGACACCGAGGTGTACTACAACACCTTCGCATCCTTTGCCCCTGCAAACAGCTCCGCGCTCGAAATGCCGGAGATGGACGACCGGAGCGCCTCCGCCTCCGACATCGGCATCAGCCCCAGGCAGAATGAACTCACCGTCGCCCGGACGGACGACACTTTCTCCTCAGCTGCAGCCGACACCGGATGCCTCCCGACCGACAGCAGCCTCTTCAAACAGGACAGTCTCCTCCTGGCGTGACGCAGCGCCCGCCTGGAAGGCACTGCCGGCGCTCCCCTCTTCCCCCCCCCCTTCATCCGAAATCTCCCCCTGCCCCGTCGACGCAAAAAAACTCCGGCGGGCCGTCGAAGGCCGCACCGGAGCGAATGGTTCTTTCGGAAAGAAGCGGAGCCGGATCAGTTGTTGCCGACGTTTCCGCCCCAGTCCTTGTGGTTGAAGGTCCACATGCCGTTCGGGATGGCGCGGATGACATCGGCCATCGTTCCTCTTCCCGTCATGTTCGCATCGCCGTTCTTGGCGTGGGACTGCTCGGGGTGGAGGTTCGCGGCATGGCCGTCGATGAAGGAGTAGTTCCAGGTCTGGCCCACATGGCGGGGCTGGGGAGCCTTGTCATACTCGCTCTGGGTACGGCTGGTACTGTTCTGTTCGAAGCCGAGAAGAGCCTGGTCCCATGCGTGCACGACGCTGCCGGACATGAACTTGAAGTCGCTGACTTTGTTGTGGCTGTAAAGGCGGGCGTACTGCTGGTCATGTCCGCGGCCTTCGCTCCAGTTGGTGTCGCACACATAGATCATGTGAGAGGGATCCTTGAAGTTCGAAGTCCTGTTCTTTGCGCCTTTCGTAATGGAGTCGTACGTGGTGCTCGTCAGGTTGAACACGGCGTTGCGGCTGATGGCGTAGGAGAGCTTCGGCATATCCATCGGGTCAAGAAGCTTGAGTCCTTCGTCGGCGGGGCATTCGAACATCTTGGAGGCGTTCACGGGGGACCCCCAGGAAGCCTGGTAGGACTGGTGCTCCTGATCCGAAGGCATCACGCTGGCTCCGAGCTGGTTCCAGAGGAGGGCGGGCCAGATGTTGGTCCCGTGCTCGTCGCCCCAGTTCGTGATCGGGGTCACGTAACCGTTGAAGGTCGTGGCGTACAGGTGATTCGACTGGGAGAACTGTTTGCAGTTCGAGGTGCACTGCGCCATTCTCGCCGTTCTTCTGGCACTTCCGAGCGCGGGCAGAAGCATTGCGGCGAGGATCGCGATGATCGCGATCACGACCAGAAGCTCGATCAGGGTAAACTGTTTGGAGGAACGTGATTTCATGATGTCGTCCTTTCGTTTGAGTATTGATAATTGTTGATAACGCGTACGGGAAATGCGGATCCGCCTCAAAAACGCCTCGCGGCAGGAAAAATGATGCGTTTCGCACACTTGTTTGCTGTAATATAATACCCGCATGCGCATATTTCAAACCATTTTTCCCTGTTTTTTAACGTTATTTTCATTTTTTTCGAAACAATCCCCCCGATCCGGATGCCCCAACGGAGCAATACCCCCCTTTTCGTCGGGAAAAACCTGCCTCGCACCTTGACTTCGGGATTTGGAGTATTATAGTAAATAAAAAACCGCATCATAAAACACCTCCGGTCCGGGCGCATGCAGCCCATCGCCCGCACGGGATAAAACGAAGGAGTCCCCCCATGCCGTTCCATACCTTCCGCACCTTCCGCAAATTCGCCGCCGCGGCGGCCGTCTGCTGCGCCGCAGTCCCGCTCCGGAATTCCGCCGCGGGCGTCACCTCCGATGGAAGCATACTGCCGCGGGGCGTATACATTCCGATCGTCACGCTCGCGGACAATAAAAACGCCTCGACGCTTCAGATCATCGTGGACGACGCCGACTATGCCTGCGTGAAGAAAGCCGCCAAAATGTTCTGTTCCGACCTGAAGGCGGTCGCCGGACGCGAGGACGCCGCCGTGCTCGGGAATGCGATCGAACCGGGCAAAATGAAGGAGAACCTCGTCATCGCGGGCACGCTCGGGCACAGCCCGCTGATCGACAAGCTCGTCGCGGAATACGGGATCGACGTTTCCGGGATCAGGGGCAAGTGGGAACACACGCTCTACACGGCGAAAGGCAAAAAGGACGACAGCCTGACCAAGTCGATCGATGCGAACATCGCGCTCATCATCATCGGCAGCGACCGACGCGCCACCGCCTACGGCCTCATGAAGCTTTCCGAAGACTGCGGCATGTCCCCGTGGAACTGGTGGGCGGACGTCCCGCCTCGCCATGCCGACAGGCTCTGGTTCGTCGGTCCGGACAACAATGGAACCGATTTCGGACAGTACATCGACGCCCCGAAGGTGAAGTACCGCGGCATCTTCATCAACGACGAGGACTGGGCGCTTCACGAGTGGGCGAAGAACAACTTCGAAAAGGACGGCTTCGGGCGCATCGGCCCGAAGACCAACGAAAAGATCTTTGAGCTCATGCTCCGCCTCCGCATGAACTACTTCTGGCCCGCCATGCACGATGTGAGCGTCGAGTTCGGCGCGGTCCCGGAGAATCCCGTGCTCGCCGACCGGTACGGCATCGTGATGGGCGCGAGCCACTGCGAGCCCATGCTCCGCAACAACTGCCACTGGAAGAAGGAGGACGGCGAGTGGAACTACATCTCCAACCAGGAGAAGATCGACTCCTACTGGAAGGAAAGCGTTGACGAACGCGGCGACAAGGAGGCCGTCTGGACGCTCGGCATCCGCGGCATCCACGACTCCGCCATGGCGGGCGCGAACACGATGGACGAGAAAAAGGCGCTCGTCCGCAAGGCCATCATGAACCAGCGCGCCATGCTCGACGCGGGCGTGAGCAGGGAATGGGGCCCGATCGCCCAGTGCTTCGTGCCGTACAAGGAAGTCCTCGCCATCTACGACGCCGGACTTGAGGTCCCCGAAGACGTCACGCTCGTCTGGGTCGATGACAATTACGGCTACATCCGCCGCCTGAGCAACCCGGAGGAACAGAAGCGTTCCGGCGGCTCCGGCGTGTACTACCATATCTCCTACTACGGCGGGCCGCATTCCTACTGCGAGCTGAACACCACCCCGCCCGGCCTCATGCAGCTGGAACTCCGCAAGGCGTGGGACAACAACGCCCGCGACCTGTGGGTATTGAACGTCGGCGACCTGAAGCTTATGGAGATCGGCGTGGACTATTTCGCCCGCCTCGCATGGGATCCCACCAGGACCTCACGCGGCATAATCACGGCACCCCTGGACAAGTCGGGCAGGTATTTCATGAATCCCGACAAACTGGACCAGGGCGCATTCCTGGCGGATTTCGTGAAAAAGAACTTCGCGAAGGACACGTCGGATTCGTACCGGACGGAAAAAGCCGATGCGGTCTGGACGCTCATGGATTATTTCCAGCTCGGCGCCTTCCGCAAGCCGGAGGAAATGTCCCGCACATGGGCGAACGATCTCCGCGACGACCAGATCGAACCGCTGAAGAAACAGTATGAAACCCTGATCTCCGAGGCGAAAAACGCCGAACGGCAGATGGAAACGCCGGAACTGGCGGACGCCTGGTTCGAGATCGCCGGATATCAGGCGCAGTACCTCGGCAACGCCGGACTCGTCTTCCTCGCCTGCCGCCAGGCCGCAAAAGAAAACAAAGACCTCCGCGCCGCCGCCGAACCGTACATCCAGGCCATCGACGCCAACCGCGAACGCTTCGGCAAGCTCAAGGACGGCAAATGGGCGGGCTTCCTCCCCGACACCGTCCGCAACCGCACGACCAACAACGAATGGTGGACCCACATGCAGTGGCCGTGGAACGACGGCCGCGGGTGGCATTTCGGAAACACCGACCACAAGAAAGGCTGGTCCGCCGACCTCATCCGGCAGGCCGTGGCAAAAAACAGCCGCTTCGACAATGATTTCGACAGCCCGAAACCGCATTGGGCGGGATTCAGCGGCATGGAGAAGCCTTACGACGAGCCCGTGGGAACCGGCTGGAACAGGGACGACGAAGGCGCGTCCTACACCTCCGGAAGCTGGGCGCTCGTCCCCGCATCCCCGGACGTCTCCTTCGACGAAAAGGACGAAAATGCTCCCGGCCTCGAGTTCGCTTTCGAAACAGATAAATCCGAGGCAAACGCCCTGATCGACTTCATCCCGTCCTACGCGCTCTACCCCGGCAGGCAGACCCGCGTGTCCGTCTGGCTGAACGGCAACTACCTCCAGACCGTCGCCGTCCCGAACTCCGACAGCCTCAAGGAGGAGAACGGCCCGCGCAGCACGCTGATCCTCGACAATTTCGCCCGCGTGGTCGTCCCGATGAAGGACCTCAAAAAAGGTCGGAACACGTTCACGATCCGCGCAGTCGATCCCGGCGTTTCCATCCGCGCCGTCTACCTGCCGAAGAAACCGGAGTGATCGCACCTCGGCGGCAACATCCGCATCCTCACAGCCGCAGCAAACAACCCTGCCGGCGTCCGCATCCCCGCGGCGCCGGCTTTTTCGTGTCAGTTTTCTACACGAATCTGCAAAAATACACCAAAAACGGCGAAAAATCGCGCCCATGCGCGAAAAATATAGAAAAAAGTCGCAGATTTCTTCGTTTTCCGGTTGAAGAAAGCGCATTGACGGGGTATAGTTAGAGTTAATTTGAAACTTGTTGGAGTTTGTCTCATGTTCTGGATCATCACGGGATTGCTGGCCCTGCTGCTCATCGTCGGGCTGATCGCGCTGTATCAGCGCATCAAGATCGCCCTGCTCCGCAGCAAGCTGGAGAGCGCGATCCATACCAACGCCCAGACGAACAGCTATCTGACCATGTTCTCGCGCGGCGTCCGCCAGACCGAGGACAAGAGCGAATGGATGCGCGTCACGGCGAAATACCTGTCCGACCTCATCCAGGCGGATTCCGTCTGCGTCTACCTCTATCGCGACGGCGCGTTCTACCCGTCCGGCATGACGCCGCACTACCCGCTCCAGCTCTCGCGCCCCCTGCCCTGCGACATCAACGCCCCGGACGCCGCGGAAAAGGCGAAAAGCACCCCGCCGCGCGACCTGGCCGACCTCATCCTCTCCACGGTGCTCGCGCACGAGTCCCTGCTCATCAGCGACCCGCGCCACCCGCTCCTGACGAAGATCACGCACACCGAGACCGTGAAGACGTTCATCGCCGTCCCCATGATCTACGAGAAGCTCCTCATCGGGATCATCTGCGCCTCGAACAGCTCGGCGCCGCATCGGAAATTCTTCACGCAGGAGCAGATCAACCGCCTGAGCCTCCTCACCGGCCCGGTCATCCTCGCCCGCAACATCATGGAGATGTACGACCGCCTCAGCCAGCAGCAGCGCATCTCGCAGGAACTCGAATTCGCGCGCACGCTCCAGCGGTCCCTGCTCCCGCCGGACTGCCCTCAGTGGGGCGGCTTCTCCATTCAGGCGGTCTCCCGCGCCGCGAAGGAGGTCAGCGGCGACTTCTACGATTTCGTCGAGATCGACTCCAACCGCCTGCTCGTGGTGATCGGCGACGCATGCGGCAAGGGCATCCCGGCATGCCTCATCATGGCCATGACGCGCAGCTTCATCCGCGCCAACATCCCGCATTTCACCACGCTGAAAGCCATGCTTTTCGAGCTCAACAACAACCTCTTCCGCGACATGGGCGACGGCCGCTACATCACGCTCGCCGTCTGCCTGCTGAACAAAAAGGAAAACACGCTCGAATATGCGCGCGCCGGGCACACCGAGCTCATTCTGTACGTCCGCAACCACATCCGCAGCATCAACCCGAACGGCGCCGGCCTCGGGCTTTTCCCGTCCGAGCTCACCGAATACGACACGTTCAACACCCAGTTCGGCCCGGAAATGTCGATCATCATGTTCACGGACGGCATCAACGAGGCGGAAAACGCGGACGGGGAACAGTTCGGCATCCAGCGGATCAAGGACTGCTTCATGGCATCCTGCGTCGCGCAGGAATCCCCCCGCGAAGCCGTCGCGAAGATCATGGACAGCGTCGACCGTTTCGCCCCCGCCAACGGCGAACAGGACGACCGCACCGTCGTCGTCATCTCTCCCCTCATCTGAAGAAAGGAACCCAAGCCATGAAACTTGCATCGAAACTCGCGCTCCTGATCGTTTCCGCATGCGCGGTTTCCTTCCTCTGCGCATCGTCCTGCGCCTCCACCGAGGCGAAAAAGAGGCAGCAGATGGCCGAACTTACGCCCGAACAGATCGCGAATATGTCGCCGGAGGAAGTCGCGGACTACTACGCGCGCCGCGCCCGGCTCCGCGCGCAAATGCAGCAGGAGGCCGAGGAGGAGGAATCCGGCGAAGGGTTCTTCTCCCACGTCCACAGCGTCGAAAAACGCGAACGCCTCGGCAACGTGAGCGAACGCCTGCAGGACAATGCCGACAACACCGTCTTCCCCTGGAACAGCAGCGACCCGCGCCGCAGTGAATCCCTCCTCGGACGCGGTTCCGCCATCTACAACTGGTAACAACCTTCCCACCCGATTTACCGTTCCCATGGACATCCCGAACACCCAATACATCGTCACAGGCGGAGCCGGATTCATCGGCAGCGCCGTCGTCTGGGGACTCAACCGCAGGGGCATCGACGACATCCTGATCGTCGACCACCTCGGCGAGTCCGAAAAATGGAAAAACCTCCGCGCCCTCCGCTATGCGGACTACATGGAAAAGGACGATTTCTTCCGCGAGCTCGCGGCGAACGGCCTCCCCGCCTCCGTAAAGGCGGTCGTCCACCTCGGCGCCTGCTCCTCCACCACCGAGCTTGATGCCTCCTACCTCGTCCACAACAATTTCGAGTGCACCAAGCTCCTCGCCACGCTCTGCGCCGCGCGCGGCGTCCGGTTCGTCTACGCGTCCAGCGCCGCCACCTACGGCGCGGGCGAGTGCGGCTACTCCGACGCCCTCGACGGCATCCCGGCGCTCCGCCCGCTGAACATGTACGGCTACTCCAAGCAGATGTTCGACCTGTGGGCCATCCGCAACGGCCTCGTCAACTCCATCGCCGGGATGAAATTTACCAATGTCTTCGGCCCGAACGAACGCCACAAGGGGTCCATGCGGAGCATGGTCTGCCGCGCGTTCGAGCAGATCCGAGACACCGGGACCGTGAAGCTCTTCAAGTCCTGCCGCCCCGAATACGCCGACGGCGAACAGAAACGCGATTTCGTGTACGTGAAGGACATCGTGGAGATGGTCCTCTTCCTGCTCGACCGCCCGGAGCTCTGCGGCATCTGCAACGCCGGGAGCGGCCTCGCCGAGACCTGGAACGAGCTCGTTTCCGCAGTCTTCGACGCGATGGGCAAGCCCCGCCGCATCGAATACATCGACATGCCGGAGATTCTCCGCGGCAAGTACCAGTATTACACCTGCGCCGATATGACGAAGCTCCGTTCCGCAGGCTTCACCGGCGGCAGGACCCCGCTCGCCGAAGCCGTCGCGGACTACGTCCGGGGCTACCTGCTCCCGGACAAATACCTCGGCGACGAACCCTCGAACTGAACCCGAATCCATCCACACACCTGACATACGCGGCAACCGCAAGGAACCCCCTCAATATGGCTAACGAACCCAAACTGAAAGTCGGCGTCATCGGCACCGGAGTCCTCGGCAAATTCCACACCAACCTGTACCGCACCGCGCCCCACGCCGAGCTCGTCGGCATCTACGACGCGTCCCCGAAGGTCGCGGCGGACGCCGCCAGGGAGTTCAATGTCCGGGCGTTCCAGGACCTCGACGAGCTCGTGGACAGCTGCGACGCATTCACGGTCGCCGTCCCCGCCACGCTCCATTACGACACCGTCATGCCGCTCCTTCAGAAGGGCAAGCACGTGCTCGTGGAGAAGCCCATCGACTCCGAGGTCGAACACGCCCGCGAGATGGTCCGCCTCGCCAACGAAAAGGGCGTCGTGCTCGCCGTCGGCCACGTGGAACGCTTCAACCCCGCTATGGACTTCCTGGAGAAGAACCGCAGCAACACGCTCTTCATCGAGGCGCACCGCCTCGCGAAATATCCCCCGCCGCGTCCCGGCCAGCACCGCCGCGGCACCGAGGTCAGCGTCGTCATCGACCTCATGATCCATGACCTCGACCTCGTGCTCACCATGGTCGGGCAGGAGATCGAGAAGTTCGATGCCGTCGGCGTGCCGATCCTCAGCAACACCGAGGACATCGCGAACGTCCGCATCAAGTTCGTGAACGGCGCCGTGGCGAACATCACAGCCAGCCGCATCAGCGCGAAGGTCATGCGCAAATTCCGCGTCTTCCAGACCGATTCCTACATCTCCATGGACTACTCCAACGGCACGGGCGTCATCTACCGCAAGGGGTTCCTCGGCGTCGGCAAGAAGGACATCAATTGCACGCACACCAACGCGCTCGCCGACGAGATCAACAACTTCGTCGACGCCGTGATCGCCACGAAGGTCACCGGCAAGATCGTCCCGCCGAAGGTCACCGGCGAACAGGGCCTCCGCGCCCTCGAAGTCGCCGATGCCATCTGCCGCGAGATCCACGACTACAACTACAAGTACGGTCTGTACAAGTTCAAGAAGTAATCCCGCTCGTCCCCCTCGATGCTGACCTGCTCCAAAGTCAATCTCTCGCTCGCCGTCACCGCGAAACGCCCCGACGGCTACCACGACCTGGATTCGCTCTTCTATCCCTTCCGCGATCCGTCCGACGAAATACGGCTTGATGACGCGCCCGCGGCGTCCGGCGTCACCATCCGCTGCGACGCGCCCGGCGTCCCGCTCGAACCGGAGAAGAACCTCTGCGGCAAGGCGGTCTACGCGTACTGCAAGGCCGCCGGAATGGACGTCCCGGGACTCGTCATCCATCTTGAAAAACACATCCCCGTCGCCGCCGGAATGGGCGGCGGTTCCGCAGACGGTGCGGCCGTGCTCCGTCTGCTTCAGGAACGCTTCCATGCGCTGTCGCAGGAACAGCTCGAATCCGTCGCGTTCTCCCTCGGCGCGGACGTGCCGTTCTTCCTGAATCCGCGTCCCTCGCACGTGACTGGAGCGGGCGAACACCGCGTGCCCGTTGACGGCCTGCCGGAACACCTCCCGATCCTGCTCGCCGCGCCGCAGTTCCCGGTCAGCGCGGCATGGGCATACCAGCACATGGACCTCGCCCGCGCCGTCGCCGAGCCGCCCCGCACGAATGAGCTGATCGACGCCCTCCGCCGCCGCGACTTCGAATCCGCCGCGCAGTTCATGCGGAACGACCTCGAATACGCCCTCTTCGTCAAATTTCCCCTGCTGGTCCTCCTCCGTGATTTCATGCTCAAACACGGCGCGCTCCGCGCCATGGTAAGCGGCAGCGGCCCGACCATCCTCGCGCTCTTCCGCGACGATGCCGCCGCACACGCCGCCCACGCCCGCGCCAACTCGGAATTCGATCCTGCCATCCGCTTCATTCTTCCCGCGTGAAAACTGTGAAACGACCATGCCGCATGCAGAATGAAATGACACTGGCGCCACCTGCGGAGCAGACCGCCCCGCCCCGGAAGAAGTGGAAACGCCCGTCCGTCATGCTGATCTGCTTTCTACTGCTGTGCGTCTTTCCGGCGTACTGTTTCTGCGCCGTCGCGATCCACTTCCTGTGTTACTGGCTCGAGATTCACCCGGACACGAACGGAGCAATCAGCCCTACCGAGGCGGCGCCATTCGAACAGCCCGTGCGGGACGCGCTCAAGCCCGCCCTGACGCAGAAATACGGCCTGAGGGATTTCGACGTGAAATACACCCGGCCCGGATGGTTCATCGGAGACCGGCGCATCTGCAACATGGGCTGGAATCCCGCCGGAACGATCAGGATCAAGGTCGTAACCGCCAACGGGAAACGGTATTTCGAGATCGCGGAGGACGCGGCCCGCATCAAGCGCGAAACACCCGGCCTGCCGCATTGTCCCTTCGTGCTGGAGTTCGACCAGCCCGCCGGCAAGCTGAAGACCGCGGAGGACTGGCGGACCGTATTCGACTTTCACAACGAGCCCGGCTTCGTGGCGATCGTGATCCCGGACGCCGTGCGCGGCTACAACGACCGCATCGAATGGCACACGGACGACTTCACGCCCACGGTCGACCCCGATGCGGAAAACGAGGTGCGGAAATGAAGCGGAATCATACCGGGATCGTGGTAAAGCACATCGGGATCGGCGTGATTTTCGCAATGCTGATCGTGATCAACCTTGGGTGCGGCTTTCTTTTTCTGGTATTCAAAGACATGACGGATTTGAGGAGCATGCTGGCATACCGGGAAGAAAAGATCCGCGAAACGATCCTGCCGGAGCTGCTCGAACGGAACGGGCTCGACGCCTGCCCCGTGAAATGCTTTTCCGAAGACGACTCCGCCCGCTTCAGAATCGAGGTGGCGGACCCGTCGCGCTACGAGGCGATCGCGGCGGACGTCTTCCGGCTGCAACGGACGATCCGCAGCGTGCGGACATACCAGGTATTCATCCTGGAGTTCGACCACGATTCGGAAAGCCGCGGGCTTACCGTCGGACTCTTCACCCCGGATGCCATCAACGACCCGCCTCAAGCATGGCGCACCCCGGCCCTCTGGGAATGAGACGCCCGGTAAAACAGGCGGAAGCAGACAGCCGGATTATAACCGCCGCATTTTTCTTTGAATTTTAAAGTATTTCCATTTGCTTTTTCCTTGTTTCGGGGCTATATTGTTTCGTTCTTAAAATTTAATTGAACTCAAACCGGCATATTCCGCCGCCAGCCGCCCTGTAACAAAAACACGTTTTCCCCCATACAGGAACCCCCGACATGACCAAAGCCATGAAACACTGTCTCTGCATCTCCGCCGCCATCGCATCGTCCATCCCGTTCTCGTTCGGCGCCGGCCGCGCCGTCCCGTTCAAGCTCAACGAGGTCGAACTCCTCGAAAGCCCGTTCCTCGCGAACAAGAAGCGCAACGCGGATTTCCTGCTCACGCTGAGCCCGGACCGCCTGATGGCGCGCATGTATGAATACTGCGGCGAGACGCCGAAGGCCCCGGTCTACGGCGGCTGGGAGAGCAGCGACCTCTCCGGGCACACGCTCGGGCACTACCTGACGGCGCTTTCGCTCGAGTACGCCACCACGGGGGACACGCGGTTCAAGGAGCGCGTGGACTACATCATCGGCGAGATGGCGCGCTGCCAGAAGCTCTACGGCGAGTCCGGCTACATCGGCTGCATGTCGCGGAACGCCCGCCGCGCGCTCGAGGCGCTGAAGGACGGCGACGTGGAAACCATCAACCGCACCTGGGCGCCGTGGTACACGCAGCACAAGATCGCCGAGGGGCTCTACGACGCGTGGAAGGTCGCCGGGAACGAACAGGCGAAGGACGTGCTGGTGAACTTCGCGCGCTGGGTCGACGGCCTCACGAAGGGGCTGGACGAGAAGAAATGCCAGCGCATGCTCGACATGGAGTTCGGCGGCATGGGCGAAGTCTTCTGGAAGCTCTACGCGGAGACGAAGGACGAGACGCACAAGGCGCTCGCGCTGAGGTTCCGCCACCACTGGCTCGTGGATGACCTCGCGGCGGGCAAAGACAACCTCGCCGGCAAGCATGCGAACACGCAGGTGCCGAAGGTCATCGCCGAGGCGGTCAACTACGAGGTCACCGGCGACGAGTTCGCGCAGAAGGTCAGCAAGAACTTCTTCGACATCGTCGTGAAGGACCATACCTACGTCACCGGCGGCAACAGCGACCGCGAGCATTTCTACCGGCCGGCCGAGGCGGACAAGCACCTCTCCCCGGCATCCGTCGAGTGCTGCAACGTCTACAACATGATCCGCCTCGCCAGCCTGCTCCAGTGCCGCGAACCGGAAAACACCGTCTACGGCGACTTCCGCGAACGCGCGCTGCTGAACCAGATCCTGCCGTCGCAGGACCCCGAGCGCTCCATGTTCACCTATTTCGTCTCACTGAAGCCCGGCCAGTTCCGTGTGTACAGCTCGCCCGACCAGTCGTTCTGGTGCTGCTTCGGCACGGGCATCGAGAACCACACGAAATACAACGACGCGATCTTTTTCCACGACGATGACGACCTCTTCGTCACGCTCTTCATCCCGTCGAAGCTGAAGTGGGCGGATCGCGGCCTCGAGCTCACCATGAACACGGAATACCCGAAGAACGGCAAAGTGACGCTCACGTTCGACAAGGCGCCGGAGAAGAAGCTCGCGCTGAACGTGCGCTGCCCCGGCTGGGCCGACAAGCCCGTGACGTTCACGCTCAACGGCAAGCAGATCGCGACCGGGAAAGCCGGTGAAAACACCGTGCTGAACGCCGACTGGAAGAGCGGCGACAAGCTCGAGATCGACATCCCGATGTCGCTCCGTACGGAACACCTCCACGGCGGTCACACCGAGCTGAACGCGTTCTTCTACGGCCCGACGCTCCTCGCGGGCGACCTCGGCGAAGTCGAGAACTATCAGAAGCGCATCTACCTGCGCGACCAGCTCGACCTGCAGAACGCCGCCTGCAAGCCTGTGCCCATCCTCCTCGGCGGCGACATCGGCGGGATCACCGCCGCCGCGAAGCCCGTCGCAGGCTCCGACCGCGCGTACAACCTCACCGCCACCGACGGTTCCGCCGTCCTCATCCGCCCGTTCAACCAGATGCCGTACCAGCATTACAACGTCTACTGGCGGAACATGGACGAGACGCAATGGGCCGCCGAAAAGGCGAAGATCGCGGCCGAGGAGGCCCGCCAGCGCGAACGCGCCGCGCGCACCGTCGATGAGATGAACTTCGGCGAACAGCAGCCCGAGACCGACCACGAGCTGAAGGCGGAGCGCACACATTCCGGGCGGTTCAACGAACGCGGCTACCGCGGCGCGCACCAGGGCGGCTGGATCGAATTCCGCATGAAGGTCAATCCGAACGTGAAGAACATCCTCGCGTGCACCTACTGGGGCGGCGACAACTGGACGGAGACCGCCATCCTCGCCGACGGGCAGCAGATCGCGGTGCAGCGGCTTTCGGCGGCGCATCCCGGCGAGTTCTTCGAGGTCGAATACGAGATCCCGGAGTCCATCACGAAAGGCAAGGACCACATCGTGATCCGGCACCAGCCGGCGGGCAGCCGGGGCGGCATCGGCTCCGTCTACCACGCCGCGATCCTCGTGCCGGAAGGCAGATGACCCGACCTCGGAGATTCCATTCTCCCCTGCCCTCTCCTCCTCAAAAAAGCAATCGCCTCCGTTCGCATCCCTGCGGCGGAGGCTTTTTCACGATGTCACGACAGCTGGGCTCACGACCAGCGGGCGCGGAGCGCGTCCCAGGCGCTTTCGCGAGCTTCCCGGAACTCGGCGGACTCCGCGCCGTACGTCATTTTGACGCATTCCAGGAACCAGTTCCGGCCGCGTTTCGTGGAGTCGGTGCCCGCGATCAGCAGACGCAGGAATTCCTTCTTCTCCGCCTCTGTTGCAGGATTCCGGTCGCCGGACAGGATGCGCCGCACCAGCCACGGATCGGACAGGAATCCGCGCCCCACGGCCACGCCCGCGCATCCGGTCGCCCGTACAAGCGCCTCCGCGCCCGCGCAGTCCACGACGTCGCCGTTGCCGAAGACCGGCACGCCCCCCGCCGACTCCGCGGCGCAGGCGATCCGCCGGACGCGTTCGGACGCATCGACGGGGCGGTACGCCTCGGTCGCAGTCCGGTAGTGAAACACGATCCAGTCCGCCCCGGCGTCGCACACGGCTCGGACGATCTCCCGGATGGAACCGGGCGAATCCCATCCGGCGCGGAGCTTCACGGATACGGAGACATCCGGTGAAATGGCTTCGCGGACGGCATGCGTAAGTTCAAATAACGTTTCCGGCGAACGCAGCAGATACGCGCCGTTTCCGCTCGCGGTCACGGTCTTGCTCGGGCATGCGAAGTTCAGGTTGATGCCGTGCACGCCGTATTCCGCGAATCCCGCCGCGGTCGCCGCCAGAGACCGGGCGTCGCGTCCGATCAGCTGGAAGACGAGCGGGAGGTCGGGGCGCAAGCAGTACGGGGCGAGTTTCCGCAGGATCGCGGCGCGTTTCGGCACGGAGACGCCCCCGGTGCTGAAAAACGGCGTGAACCAGAGCGGGATCAGGTCGAGGCGCGCGGCTGCCTGCATGAACGTCCGCGTCATGACGCCCTGAAGCGGAGACAGGACGGCGCGGCCGGGGAGCGTGAGGCGGCCGGACAGCCGCAGCGGCGCACGGAAATCGAACGTGGCGTTTGCAGATCCCGGGGATGGCATGCCCGTCTTCTCCGCGGCGGGATCAGCCGATCCGGACGACATCGCCGGACGGGATTTCGAAAGCGTTCTTCCCGCGCATCAGCCAGACCGTCCGCGCGGAGGGGTTCTGCACGTAGCAGCAGTCCGCTGTGAACCGGAGCATGCGGTACGCCTGGTTGTAGTCGTAGATCTCCATGTTCGTGGCGTACCACACGGAGTCCCTGCCCGCCATTTGGTCGGCGAACCGTTCGATGACGTCCCAGTCGTTGTTGCGGTCGAACTCGAACGAATGACCCCAGATGTAGCAGACCGTCCCGCGCGGATAGCGGTTGTTCAGGAACCTGTCGCCGAGCTCGGCGATGTTCTCGCGGTGGTGCGCGGTCGGGTTCCACTCCAGGAAATCGTCCGGCAGGCGGAAGGCGTGCGTGCTGTTCACGGTCCGGGAATACAGGATGCCGAGGTCGCGGAGCTGGCGTTTCAGCTCGGACGAGTACGTCCCGTACGGATACGCCATACCCTTGACCGGAGCGTGCGTAACGGCCTCGAGCCGCTTCCGGTTTTCGAGGATGTCGGAGATCACGGCCTCGACCGGCATCATGTCCTCGAACGCGTGCTCCGCGCCGTGGACGGCGATCTCGTGGCCGTGCTTCAGGTAGATTTCATTCACATCGAACGACGGGAACGAACCGTCGTGCGGGCCGTTGTCCGCGCAGATATTGAACGTGCATTTCAGCCCGTGCGAAGAAAAGATGCCCGCCAGGCGGATATCCGCATCCAGGGCATCGTCGTAGCTGAACGTCAGCGCGCGGTCGCGTCCGCCGGGGAAAAGGGGATAGAGCATCATGATCCGGCGGCCTCCTGTCCCGCCCCGGAAGCGGCTGCCTTTTCGGCGGCCTGCTGTTCCTGTTTCTTCAAATCCTCCTCAAGTTCGGCGCGAACCCGGTTTGCGATCTCGGGAGGATAATTTTCGATGATGGCGCGCGCGGTCCTCGCCTTCATTTCGGAGAACGGGGGAAGCGTCACGCGGTCGATGTCGGCATGTTTGCGTGCATAGCTGTCGTACACGCGAAGCGCAAGCGCGAGATGGTCCGCGGCGGCTTCGCGGTCGCCGTAGCCGATGAGCAGGCAGGAGGTGAACAGGATCCCCTCCAGCTCGTTCGCGATCTGCTTGAAATCGCTGCTGGTGATGTCGTCCTCCCACTCGTTCAGCACGAACTGGTCGAGCGTCATGATCCTGGAATTCCCGTTTTTCGTCTCGGTGCGGAGCTCCTTGAAAAGCTTCGCCGCCTCCTCCTTCTGCGAGTAGATGTACAGCGTCACGATGGAGTCGATCAGGAAGTTTTCGTACAGGGATTCGAAGATCGCAGTGGAATATTTGCTCTCCTTGAGGATCTTCTTGTAAAGGGCGCGCGTGGCGTCGATCACGTCCGTGTTCGGCACGAGCAGGAAGAAATCGCTGACCTCGTTATCCTTCGGCAGCAGCATGCGGCCATAGTTGAACGTCGCCACCAGGGACTGGAGGATCTGGCGGGTGAGCGCCAGGTTTTCGTTCCCGGGGGTGTGCTCCAGGCCGACGTGCGCCCAGTAGATGGCGAAGGATTCGGGCAGCAGCCAGTCGAGCTTGCCGTATGCCTTGTTCACCGCCAGGATCTTTTCCGGTTCGAGGCTCCAATCCTTCTTCAGCCATTTCCGGCGGAAATAGCAGTCCAGGACGGATGCGTCCTCATCGGACAGCTTGTCCTTCAGCTCCTTCGGCAGGCCGCCGTTCAGCTGGAACTCGCCGAACAGGCGCGCCAGGTCGCCCTGATTGTACGCCATAAGCGCGAGCCAGGCGGGATGGTCCGCGGGGAACCTTTCGCGGAGTGCCTCCTCCGTGGCGGGCGCAGCGGCCCAGGCCTCCCAGTCGGGGGAATGCTTCCCATAGACGAAAATCAGTTCGCGCGCCATGGTCTCCTTGTAGTACCGCTGGGCGTCATCCAGCACGTTGCCGAGCTTGTGCTGGTAGATCCAGCCGAGTTCGTGGTAGACGTCCGGGTTGTTCGGGTTCATGGCCACGGCCTCCTGCATGAGCTGGATGCCGCGCCGGACCCAGCGCCAGCGGTCTTCGGGGCGCTTGCATGCCACGGAGATATTGTACGCCATATTCCAGCCCATGTGGGATGCGGCGGTGGAGAATTTCGGCTGAAGCTTCAGGATCCAGTCGGAGAGCTGCACCAGCTCGTAGTATTTGCCCTTCTGCTGCAGTTCGCCGGCGCGAAGCCACAGCACATCCGCGATCAGGCCGCGGAATCCGCCCAGCGCCATCGTGGAAAATGCCACGATCGGAGGAGTGCCTTCTGCGGCGAAACTCTCGTCGACCAGCTTGTCCTCCTTCACGACCACGGCCATGCGGTCCTGCACGAACACGTTCGCGAAGAGGATCAGGACGGTCCCGGCAAGCAGAGCAAAAAACAAGGCATAACGGTTCTTCATATCCCGGCTCCTATCCTCGTTTCGACACCAGCGCCAGTTCGCGGCGCGTATAAATCCAGGCTCCGAGCAGGAAGATCGGAAGCAGGCGCAGCACGAAATCCCTTGCGAAGAGCATGCCGATGAACGGGAAGCTCACCAGTTCGCCATTCGCCAGTTGCCCCGTCACGAAGAAATCCTGAAGCGGCACGAGCAGTTCCAGCAGCACTCTGCCGTACTGGTATCCGAACGTCTCGGTATACGGCGCCTGGAAATCCACCGCATCTGGGATCGACGACACAAGATAGGTCGCCAGGCCGCCCGTGAGCATGTACGCCGCCGAGAAGAAGATCGCGATCGGCAGGGACATGCAGGCGGCGACCGCTGCGGCAAGCAGCGTGACCGAGAGGATCCCGATCGCCAGCACCAGGATCGCGCGGCAGTAGTTGGAGAAGAACCCGGCCTCGCGAATCAGCAGGAACGGCCCCTTCCCCTCTTCGAAGTTCAGTTCGCTTGTCTTCGTGTCGCTGTTCAGGAATCCGACCTGCGCCTTCCCGTCGTAGACAAAATAGGTGTTTTTGACCGGGACCGCCATTTCGTTCTGGGCGGCGGTGAGGATCTCCTCCTCCTGCATCGCGATCATGTCGGACACGACCGTCTCGCCGCCGTTGTCGTCCGGACGCGTGTAGTTCACGCCGAACAGCCAGCTGCCGCGTATGGTATTCTGGTCGTAGGTATAATAGCGGTTCACGTAGACGGTGTACCGCAGGAAGACCAGGTCGTCTTCATTCAGTCTCTTCGGCAGCCCTTCGAAATACCAGACGATGGAATCCCCCCCGGAGACCAGGCCGTATGTCGCGATCAGCTCCTTGCGGATCTCGAGGAACGCCTGCTGACGGACGTCGCCGTCCTGATACTGGAGCAGCTCCTGGCCATGCCCCTTGGCGGAGGCGAGGCGGTCTTCCAGCCTCTTCCATGCCATGGCGTCGAAATCCGGCCGCACGGGGCGGTACAGCGCACGCGCGGTCAGGACCTGTTCGTCCAGCATCGCGCGATCCGCTTCGGAAAACCCCGAGGTCGACAGCCGGACCGACAGGAAAACATAGACCGTCACGGCGGCGATCAGCAGGAGCGCCAGATGGATCAGCACGACGCCGGTGTATTTGCCCAGCAGGACGACCGCCCGGCGGACCGGCTTCACCGCGATCATATGGATCTGCGCCGTCTCGACGTCCGAACAAACCTCCGAACAGACCAGCCACACGGATGACAGGAACAGGATGAACCCGGCGAATCCGAGGCAGTACTGCAGGTAGATCTGCACCTCGCCCTTCGGCGTGCCGTCGCTCAGGAGCGTGAACGGCAGCAGAAAGATGCTCAGAAGGAGCAGGACCAGCAGAAACCGGAACACATGGGAACGGACGGCCGATCTGCAAGTCAGCTTCACTATGGCGAGAAACGCGGTCATCGTGCGTCAGTCTTTCCTGTCCGACGGGTTCTTCAGCAGGTCCTTGAGCTTGCGGTTCGCCTCCGACATCTTCGCCTCGATCTCCTGCCGCTCCAGACGGGATTTCTCCTCCTCCGGGGCCGGAGCCGATGCCTGAAGCGCGGCGAAAAGCTCGTCCTGGCGCTTCTTCGCGGCGTCTTCGGCGGCCTTCGCGGTGTCCGCCGCCATCTTCTTCGCGAGCGTCTGCGCCGGAGTCTCCTCCCCGCGCGAGAGCGAGTCGAGCACGGCCTTCGCGTCCTGTTCCCTGTCCCCGGCGAGGTATTCGGCGATGCCGCCGCCCGAACGGGAACCGGAAGTCTCGAGGCTTTCCTTTTTTGCCTCGTTCACGATATCCACGAAGAAATCCTCCAGCGACATGTGCGGATGCGCCACGGACATCTCGGCGTCCGGGACGCTCTCCCGGACGATCTGGCGGATGCGTTCGATGGCGTCTTCCGGCAGGCGCGGCACGGTGATGGTGTCGTTGGTGCGGATGGTGAGGAGTTCCTCCATGCCGCCGTTGGCGCGGATGCGTCCGCCGTACAGCACGATGATGCGGTCGCAGACTTCCTCCACGTCGCTGAGCAGATGGCTGGTCACGATCACGGTCTTCCCGCGCTTTTTCAGGAGCTTGATGAGGTCCTTCACCTCGCGGCAGCCGAGCGGGTCCAGTCCGGACGTCGGTTCGTCGAGGATCAGGAATGACGGGTCGTTGATCATGGCCTGCGCCAATCCGATGCGGCGCGCCATGCCCTTCGAGAACTCGCCGACGGGGCGGTTCCGGGCATGCGCCAGCCCGACCATATTCAGCAGCTGGTCGCACCGGCGGGTGCGTTCCTCCTTCGACAGCCCGAACAGGGAGGCGAAGAAATCCAGTGTCTCAAACGCGGTCAGGTATTTGTAAAGGTAGGTCTCCTCGGGCAGATACCCGATGAGCTTCTTGTTCTCCACGTCCCGGGGCGACTTGCCGAACACGGTCAGGCGTCCGCCCGTGGGATACAGCAGTCCGAGGAGCATTTTCACGGTCGTGGACTTGCCGGATCCGTTGGGGCCGAGCAATCCGACCACTTCGCCCTCGCGGACCTCGAAATCGATGTCGTTGACCGCCTTCGCCTTCGGGCGGTTCCAGAAATCGCGGAAGACCTTCGTCAGGCCGACCGCGCTCACCACCACGGGGCGCTGGTCCCGGGCAGGTTGTTCCTTCACTGCATCCGCCATGGCGTCATTCCTCTCCGCCGGTTTTCTGCACGGCGGCGCCGCCGTTGTCCATGGTCAGGTCTTCGCCCGTGCGGACCAGGCGCGCGCTGTTGAAGATCACGATCAGGGTGCTGACCGTGTGCAGGGCAGCCGCGGCGATCGGGTTCATGCGTCCGAAGACGGACAGGACGATGCCGCAGAGGACGAAGATCAGGCCGAACGCCAGGTTCTGGTACATGATCGCGCTCGTCTTGCGGGAGAGGACGATCAGGAAGGGCACGCGGCGCAGGTCGTTGGTCATGAGCGCGATGCTGGCGCTGTTGATGGCGATGTCGCTGCCGATGGCGCCCATGGCGATGCCGAGGTCGCCCGCAGCAAGCGCCGGGGCGTCGTTCACGCCGTCGCCGACCACCGCCACGGTGGAGGATTTCTTGACCTCCTCCACATAGGCGACTTTCGTTTCCGGCAGGCAGTCGCTGCGGACGTCGTCGATGCTCAGCTGGGACGCAATGGAGACGGCCACGCTTCCGCGGTCGCCGGTCACCATGGCGCAACGGGTCACGCCGATGGACTTGAGTTCGTTGATGGCGGCGGCGGCCTCGGGACGGATCCTGTCCTTGAACCCGATCCAGCCGTTCACCTTGTCATCCACGGCCACATAGACCACGCTCATCGAGTCATGTTCCTTCAGGTCGATCGCGGGCAGCGTCACGCCGACGCTTTCCAGCCAGGCCGCACGCCCGACCAGCACGCGTTTGCCATCCAGCATGGCGATGACTCCTTTGCCGGGGACTTCCTGGAATCCGGACACCGGTTTTGCCGGGATGCCGACTTCGGCGGCCAGACGCTGAAGCGCCTGCGCGGTCGGGTGGTTGCTGTGCGCCTCCAGGGAGATCGCGGTCAGCAGGAGTTCCGCCGGTTCGACGCCCTCCGCCACGGGATTCAGCCGCGCCACGGAGAGTTCGCCCTCGGTCAGCGTGCCGGTCTTGTCGAAGACGACCGTGCGGATCTTTCCGGCGAGCTCCAGGTGGTTGATGTTCTTGATGAGCACGCCCAGGCGCGCGGCGGCGGCGACGGCGGCGACGATGGTGGTCGGAGTCGCCAGCACCACGGCGCACGGGCAGGAGATCACGAGCAGGGAAATTACGCGGTCCATGCTCCCGCCGGGGAGCCACCACGTGATGATCGCCAGCATCAGGATCGTGGGCGTGTAGTAGCCAGCGTAACGGTCGATGATGCGCACGAACGGCGTCTTGTTGCGTTCCGCGGACCGGATCATCTGCTCGACCTTGCCGAGCGTGGTATCCTTGCCGAGGCGGGTCACGCGGACCTCGAGGCTGCCGGAGATGTTCAGTGTGCCGGCGTAGACTTCGTCGCCCGCGTTCTTGTCCTCCGGCATGGATTCGCCGGTGATGGACGCCTGGTTCACGGCGCTTTCGCCGCGGACGATCACGCCGTCGACCGGGAAGTTCTCGCCGGGACGCACGCTGATGATGTCGTCCAATGCCAACTCGCTGACGGAGACCTCCGTCTCGCCGCCCTCGGCGATCTTGTGCGCGGTCCGGGGCGTCAGGCGGATCAGCTCCTCGATGGAACGCTGCGCGCCGCTGGCGGTGTGGGATTCGATGATGATCGTGACGAGCAGGAAGAACGCCACGATGCCCGCCGTGCGGAAATCGCCGGAGGCGAACGCCGCGAGGATCGCCAGCGCAACGAGTTCATTCATATACACGCGGCCTTCGATCAGGTCGCGGATCGCCGTGACGACGATCGGCAGCGCCAGCGTGACCGCGCCGAGCGCCGCGCTCAGTTCCGAAGCGAAGACCTCGTCCGGGAACAGCAGCGCCAGCAGATAGGAGTTCACGATCAGGAAACCGCCGACGAACGCGAACGACGCCCGCCCCATGGAACGGTTGTGTCCGACGCCTTCGCCGATCGGCGCGCCGCAGGAAATGCAGCGCGTTGGTTCGTTCGGGTCCGCATCATGGTCGTGGCCGCAACCGCACTCATGGCCGTGATGGTCGTGGCCGTGATGGTCGTGGCCGCATGCGCATATATCCTGCGATTCCACCGCTGGATTCTCCATTTTCAGTTCGTCAGCCATTATTTCTCCTCCTCATCCACGGTTCCGGATCCGGCGCCCGCGGGCCGGGTCGCGGCACGCTGCTGCAGGGGTTCCTGGTTGACCTTCAGCCAAAGGACGGACTGTCCGCCGCCCTTCACATCCACGATGAACTTATCCTGAACCGGAGCGATGGCCTCCGCCAGAGTATCGGAGAAGAGCGACACGAGCGTCGCCTTTTTGTTCTTGCTGTACTGGGCGTAGATCTCATCGAAATACGACGCGTCGGCGGCGACTTCCTTCACCACGCGGAGTTTGTACGCGCCCGCGTCCGCCAGGATCTTCGCGGATTCGGACTTCGCCAGGTTCTCCTGCTCCACGCTGTATGTACGCGCCTCCTCCACCACGCGTTCCGCGTCGGTTTCGGAGAGGAGCAGCTTCTGGAACGACGGGATCGTGACGAGCGGGGGCGCGGCGATCTTCAGCGTGAGGTTTTCGAGCGTAATGCCGAAGTCCATGGCGGCGATGCGGTCCACGAGCGCCATCTTCACCGTCTGCTCGTATTTCGCACGGTCGTAGTAGGTCGACTCCAAGTTCAGCAGGGCGCTGGAAGAGATCACCACGTCGTCGAGCAGGTTCTTCAGCATGACGCGCGCCGTGCCGAGCGAAGCGGTCTGTCCGCGGGCCGTGTCGCCGGAGGGCGTCGCGGCGGGATCCTCCGCGACGTCCGTGCTCAGGCAGGTCAGGTAGAACTTCTGCGGATCGGTCACGCGGTAGGTCATCACCCATTCGCAATGCAGGATGGAGTTGTTGCCGAGCAGCACATATCCGTCCACGCCGGGGACCAGGTCCATATCGCTCTGCGTCGGCTCGGATCCGTCGGAACGCACGCCCTGGTAATACAGGAATTCCGACTCCACCGGCATGAACGACAGGCTGGTGATCTCCTGCTTGTTGATCGGGATGCGCACGATACGGTTCACGGGGGACGGCAGGAACCAGTGCCAGCCTTCCTTGCACTCCTGCTTGAACTTGCCGAACTGGAGCACGATCACGCTCTCCGTGGTCGTATCCACGATGAACGAGCCGCCGAAAATCAGGAACCACCCCAGCGAGACGATGATGAACGCCGCCAGGATGCCGAAAAACATCTTCAGGGCGCGGGAAAGGAAGTCCACGCCTGTCTTGAGCTGGCCTTCCCCGGGTCCGCCGGATGCAGTCTGTTTCAATTCTTCCGCCATGATGCGCCGCGCTCCTTATTTCTTCTCCGTGGCGAACGAATCGGACGTGCCGTTCAGGACGTCGAACGGGGCGGATTCGGTGCTGAGGATCAGCGTGGATTTCGAGGAGAGAATCTTCTTCATGGCCTGGAGCTTGCGGAGGAAGGTCGCAAGTTCGGGCTCCTTCGTGAACACGGCATAGTAGGACGCCGCTTCCGCGTCGCCTTCGGCCATCAGGGCTTTCGCCTTGGCCTGCGCCTGCGTAATCGTTTTGCTCTTCTCCGTGTTGGCGAGCGTGCGGATCTCCTCCGCCTTCGTCTTGCCCTCATCGCGCTTGCGGGCGGCCTCCGTCTCGCGTTCCTGCTTCATGCGGCTGGCGATAGCGGTGGCGGTCTTTTCCGGGACGCCGATGGAGGAGAACAGGACGTCGCTGACCTCAAGTCCGTACTTTTCCATCACGTCGGGCGCGATCATCTCCAGGATTTCGGCGCGCATCTGCTCGATCTTCATAAGTTCCGGGTCGGTGTTGATGAGCTGGTCGTAGTCGTACTTGCCGATGACGGCGGCCTTCGCCGTGCGCATGCGGCCGCCGAGGTAGCCAAGCGCGGTCTCGAGCTTCGGCGCGGCCTCCTTGAAGCGTTTCAGGTCCTTGATCCGGTAGATCACGTTCAGCCCGATTACGACCTGTTTCTGGTCGCGCGTGGTCGTCTCCTCCAGATGGCCGATGTTGCCGTCGAAGGGGCGTTTGCGGATGTCGTAGCGGATCACCTGCTGGAACGGGAGCGGGAGACGCAGATGGAGCCCGGGCTCGGCCTCCTTCGTGATCTTGCCCATGGTCAGAACCAGGGCACGTTCCGTGGCAGGCACCTGGTAGGTGAAAATCGCCAGCAGGAAAATCGCCGCTACAATGATGCCGAGGAGGATGGTGGGAAGATAGTAGCCTTTTTTCTTTTCAGGCTTCGGTGCATCTTTCATGATCCGGGTCTCCGTTTCAAGTTGTTGTTATATAATTAGTTGTAATTTCCGTCACGGCTTCGCGCACGCACAAGCCCCCGCCCGCGCACACGACTGCATCCTATAATGTAGCCCATTTTTCCTTTTTTTCAATCTCCGCCGCTCTTTTTTTCCGAAAAAACCGGCGGGAAATCAGCTTCAAATCTGCTTTTGCCGTTCCATTTGCGGACAAACAGGGAAATGTCTAATGGCAATGGAGGTTCCCGGGCAGAGAAAAAGCCCCGCCGGAACAGCCGGAACGAGGCTCGGAAATGACGGAAACGTCACCTGCGGCGGGCAATTCCCGCCTCGTTTTCATTTCCCGGATTTCACGGGAAGGAACGATGTTTTCGAGGTAATCTCGTAGTTCTTCGGATCTTTCAGCATTTCGAGGACTTCCTCAGGCGGATTGAGTACCGTGCCGTCCTTGTCGATCTGCGCCTTTTCCGCGATCTTTTTGACCTCAAGCCCCTTCGTCGCGAACTGCACGAACCCGACCTCCCAGCCGCCGTCCTTCGGTTCCGCTGTCAGAATGTACGAATACGGCCGCGTCATGAAGAGGTATTCCGGGTTCAGCTTGTACTTCTCCACGAGGTACATATGGTCAAGCACGAGATAGAAATAGAGCTTGCCGGCGTTGCGGAACGGCACGACCAGGACGGGCAGCCATGTCTCGTCAGCCTTTTCCTTCTTGTCTGTTTCTCCGTCGTCGACGATGGTCACGTATCCGCGGACGACATTCTTTACGGAATCGTCTTTCATGGTGGCGCTTTCCGTCAGGATGATGTCATCCGTGCAGGCGCTGAACGCGACCGTCACGTCCCCGTCGTCCGACTGGAGCTTGCCGCTCTTCAGAAGCGCGATGCAGGTGTCGGCGTCGAACATCGCTTCGGGGGACTTGTCGTCGACCGGAGGATAATAAAGCGGGGTGACCCCGCAGGACACGAAGAGGACGGCGCAGGACAGGACGGCGAGGAGCATCCCGCCGCGGAAGATGGAATTCGACATGGTCAGACCTTTCATCTGAAAAAACAATATGCGAGCCGGCGAGCCGAATACCCGCCGCATATCTTCTTTTGACCTTTTTTCCGCACGGATGTTCCATGGTTCCGCCCGGATTTCCGGAAAAAAAGCGGGACTCAGTATTCCTTGATGTTCAGCACCACCACCGGGGTCGTGACGCAGACGGCCCAGTAGATGCACATCACGGAAACGGACTTCGCGATGCTCGACCAGTCGACAGCTTCGATCGCGTAGATCTGCGAATAGCCCTCCATCACGCGGGTGATGAGGAAAGGTTCGATCTCCTTGGCGTACTGGGAGAACACCGCCTGCAGGATGAAGCTCACGAAGAAGAAGACCATGCCGCCGGTCGCCGCCACGCTCATGCGCTTTACGAAGACCGAGATCATGAACGACACCGAGCTGATCGAAGAGATCGCGAACGACGCGTACAGAGCCGAGGCGAAATACGCAAAGATCGCGCGTTTCGCGGTCACCAGCCCGATCGTGCCCATCTGGCTTGGATCGCCCGGGTTGCCCCAGAACAGCGTGATCTGCATCTTCGAGAGGCCGAAGAACGTAATCCCGATCAGCATCGTCAGCGCCGCGAACACCATCGAGTAGAACAGGATGACCGCGAACACGGCGATGAACTTCGCGATCACGATCTTCGTCCGGGAAAACCCGCGCGACAGGTACACGCGCAGCGTCCCGTCCTGCTGTTCGCCCGCGATGGACTCGCCCGCGAACATGAAGGCAAAGATCGGCATGACGACCCAGAACAGGATGTATCCGGTGAACCGGGAGAACATCAGGCCGTCGCAGAGCTTCACCGGGTCGGGGGCGATCAGCTGCAGATAGAACGGCATCTGCTTGACCATGTCGCCGGACGCCTTCTGCAGATCCTCGTGGATGTGCCGGAAAATCAGGATCATGAGGAAGACCAGGAACGCGAACCCGATCAGCATGATGTAGTGCTTCTTCTGGGACGCCAGCTTCACGATTTCATGATAGATGGACAGGATCATGACTGCACCTCGTTTCTCACGCCGGACTCGCGCCCCGTCAGCTCCAGGAAAATGCGCTCCAGGCGGTCCGGCTCGTTTTCGAGCATCGAGACCGCGAAGCCATTTTTCACCAGCGTTTCGTTGAGCTCGGCGGCGCACTCCGTCTCCGTCTCCACGCGCAGGACGGCCGCGTCGTCCTCCTTCCGTCTGATCGACAGGATGCGCGGGCCGAAGGTCCCCTTCAGCAGGGCTTCTGCGCGGTCCGGTTCGGTGGCGCGGATGAGCGTGACGGGCGACCGGCGAAGGATCTCCTCCATGGGCCCCTGCGCGGCGATCCTGCCGTGGTTGAGGATGGCGAGGTCGGAGCAGATCTTCTCGATTTCGCCGAGCATGTGGCTTGTGACCAGCACGGTCGCGCCGAGGTCGGATCCGAGGTTGCGGATCAGGTTGCGGATGTCCACGATGCCGTTCGGGTCCAGCCCGTTTGTCGGCTCGTCCAGGATCACGAAATGCGATTCGGGCAGCAGCGCCAGCGTGATCGCCAGACGCTGCTTCATGCCGAGCGAGAACTCGCGCACGCGGTGGTCCAGCCAGCTGGCGATGCCTGTGTATTCCGCGAGCTCCTCGCGGCGGGCGCGGTACTTTTTACCGTGGCCGCGCGACAGGATGTCGAGGTTGAGGCGCGCGCTGAGGTCGGGATAGAACGCCGGCGAATCCACGATCGCGCCGGTCCCGGTCAACGCCTTTCTCGGGTACGCCTCCACATCGATGCCGTTCACCGTCACGTGCCCGGAATCCGGGTGCGCCAGCGAGGTCACGATGCGCAGGAGCGTGCTTTTTCCGGCTCCGTTCGGGCCGATAATGCCGAAGATGCACCCCTTCGGGATGCTCAGCGAGGCGCCGTCGAGCGCACGGAACTTCCCGAACGTTTTCACCACGTTCTCTACCGTCAAAATGTTTTCGCTCATTGATTCGAAGCCTTCTTCGAGCCCGGCTTCCCGCCGGCCGGGACTGCGTTCAAATGGAAAAACCGGAGCAGCGTCCGGTTCTTTTCCGGGGTAACTTTCCGGGGGTCGGACAGATAGATCTCGCGGTGCGCCTGTTCCGTCCGCACAAGCCCGTGTGCCTGCATGAATCCGTTCATGGCGGCGAACGTCTCCGGCTCCGTGTCGTACGGACCGACGTGCAACATCTGGACGGACGGACCGTCCGCGGACGACTCAAACGAAGCGAGGTCGAGCAGTTCCGCGGGGAGTTTCTTCCGGGCGGATTCCTTCGCGTGCGCCGCCACGTCCGGGGTCACGAACCACGGCTGGCGGATCATCAGCCTGTAATGGAGCTTCGTCTTGTCGAGCCCGCCACCCTGCCAGGCGTCCGTATCCATCCGCCACACGCCCTCCAGCGGGAACACCGTATACTCCTGATAATCCGGGGGCGTCCAGCCGCTTTTCGGCATCATGCGGATCGTGTAGGAGAGCGTGTACAGGAGGCCGACCCGAACCTGAAACTCCTCGTCCGCGGGAGAGCCTGCGCCGTCGACGACGAAGAACTTCATTTCCGGGACGTCGACCAGGACGGGCCCCTTCCCCTTCGGCAGATAGAACTCTTTTTCCGTCTTGCGCCACTCGTATTTCGCGGCGGCGGGTTTTCGTTCGGTTTTCTTCGGCATGGAAATATCTTGTTTTGAGGGAGAAATCACTTTCTCGGGATCTTGAGCTTCTGCCCGATCTGGAGCGTATCGCTCTTCAGGTTGTTCGCCTTCTTGATGTCCTGCACGGTCACGGTCTTGCCGAAGACCTCGCTGTAGGCTTTCGCGATCACGGACAGCGTCGCGCCCTTCTGCACCTCGTAGATCTCGTAATCGGCCTCGGCGGAAACGGGCGCCGGGACGGTCGCGGCGGGCGCGGGCGTGGCGGCGAGCTTGTCGATCTTGGTGAGGATGGCCTTCATCTGCGCCTCGCGGGCGTCGGCGTCCGCGGCGGACTGGCGTTTCACGGCGGCGATCTCATTCAGGAGCTTCTGGTTCGTCTCCTGGAGCGACGCGATCTTGCGTTCGAGTTCGATCACGCGCGTTTCGAGTTCGGCGTTCTCGTCCTGCACGGCGCGGAGCTGGGCCGCGGTGTTGCCCGCGAGCTCCTCCACGTAGGACACGATGTCGCGGCGGGTCCCGACCGAGGCGGCCGGTCTCGCGGCAGCTGCAGCGGCCCCCTGAGGCGCGGGGCCTTCGACGGGCTGCACGGTTTGGGCGAAAACGAACGGTGCGGCAAGCGCGGCCGCGGCGAAAAGGGAAAGTATGGACAATCTCATGGAAAAACTCCTTCGGGTCGGCGGGTAATAATTCATCTTTTATACTTTAACGCACAAACGCGAGATTGCAACCCGTTTTTCCGTTTTTTCGGGCGTATTTTCGGAAAAAGATTTGCATTCCGGCGTTTTCGCGGTAAGTTAAATCACCTGCTTTTCACAAGGAGACGATGCTTATGTACGACCGCATGATCAAATTCTTCAACGACAACGACCATTTCGCCAAGGAAAACGGCATGGTCATCACGCGCCTCGAAGAAGGCGCCAGCGAGGCCGTCATGACCGCGTCCGAACGCCATTTCAACGGCGCCGGCATCATCATGGGCGGCGCGCTCTTCACGCTTTCCGACTTCGCGTTCGCCGCCGCGATCCACACGTTCGGATTCCGTGCCGTCGGCATGAACACCTCCACGGCGTTCCTGAAACCCGGCAAGGGCGTCCCCGGCGCGAAGTTCACCGCCCGCGCCAAGGTCGTCTCGAAGACGCGCCGCACCGCCGTCTTCGACGTGAACGTCTACGACGACCAGGAACGCCTGCTCACGCACAGCGTCATGACCGGGTTCATCACCGAGACACCGCTCTTCGAAGACTGAATCCCCCTGCCCTGAAAAAGACACAGAAAAAGCCCGGAGCCTCGTTCGAGGAGACTCCGGGCGAATTTTTTGTCGGCACGGCGCTTGCTTGCGCCGTCCTGAACGATCAGTTCATCAGATGCCCTGGTCGATCATGGCGTCGGCGACCTTGCGGAAACCGGCGATGTTGGCGCCGAGGACGTAGTCGATGTAATCGCCCTTCGGGCCGTATTCCTTGGCGGCCTCGTAGGCGGCCTTGTGGATGCTGACCATGATGCCGTGGAGCTTCTGGTCGACTTCCTCGGCGGTCCAGCTGAGGCGCATGGCGTTCTGGCTCATTTCGAGTCCGCTGGTGGCGACGCCGCCGGCGTTGGAGGCCTTGCCCGGGCTGAAGAGGAGCTTGTTCGCCTGGAAGATCGCGACGGCTTCCGGCGTGGACGGCATGTTGGCGCCTTCGCCGACGCACTTGCAGCCGTTGTTCACGAGGGCCTGGGCCTCTTCGCCGCTGACTTCGTTCTGGGTCGCGCACGGAAGCGCGATGTCGCACGGAGTGAGCGTCCAGGGGCGCTTGCCTTCGAAATACTGGGCGGTCGGGAACTTGTCGACGTATTCTTTGATGCGGCCGCGGCGGACGTTCTTGAGGTCCATGATCCATGCGAGCTTCTCTTCGTCGATGCCGTCCTTGTCGAGGATGGTGCCGTTGGAGTCGGACATGGTGAGGACCTTCGCGCCGAGCGCGGTCGCCTTCTTGACGGCGTACTGGGCGACGTTGCCCGCGCCGGAGACGAGGACCTTCTTGCCTTCGAAGGATTCGCCCTTGGTAGCGAGCATTTCGGAGGCGAAATAGACGTTGCCGTAGCCCGTGGCTTCCGGACGGACCAGGCTGCCGCCCCAGTTCAGGCCCTTGCCGGTCAGGACGCTGTCGTAGCTGTCCACGATGCGGCGGTACTGGCCGAAGAGGTAGCCGATCTCACGGCCGCCGACGCCGATGTCGCCCGCAGGCACGTCGACGTTCGGGCCGATGTGGCGGTAGAGTTCGCGCATGAAGGCCTGGCAGAACGCCATGACTTCACGGTCGGACTTGCCCTTCGGATTGAAGTTGGAGCCGCCCTTGCCGCCGCCCATCGGGAGCGTGGTCAGGGAGTTCTTGAAGATCTGCTCGAAGCCGAGGAACTTCAGGATGCTGAGGTTCACGGACGGGTGGAAGCGCAGGCCGCCTTTGTACGGGCCGATCGCGCTGTTGAACTGCACGCGGTAGCCGTCGTTGATCTGGATCTGGCCTTTGTCGTCGACCCACTGCACGCGGAACTGGATGATGCGTTCCGGAACGACGATGCGCTCGAGGATGCAGTTCTTCTCGTACTTGGATTCACGGTCGAGCAGCGGTCCGAGGGATTCGAAGACCTCGGTCACGCTCTGGATGAATTCCTTTTCCCACGGGTACTTGGCGACGACGCTGTCCTGGAGGACGCGCTGTGCATAAGAATTGAGACTCATTTTTTACTCCTGTATTGAGTTAAGGATTAAGTTATCTATAAATATACTACCGTTTTCATCCGTTTTCAAAACTTTTTCCCAAAAAACGGCGCAAAAAAACACAAAAAAACAGAAATCCCCGGCAGCCGCAACAGGCTTCCGGGGACTCCGGGTGTGTTCTGAATGGTTTCGGATTTACGCCAGCGCAAGGAGCTGCATGGCTGTGCTGCCGTCGAGTTCGGCGAGGACAGACGCGGAGGCGTCGGCGAGGACATCTGTGTCGTACCCGCAGAAGCTCAGGGCATCCGAAATGCCGAGTTCGTCGGAAGTCTCAGGCATGGCAAGCGCGCAGGCGTCGGAGGCGGTCTCCGGCATAGTGAGCGCGGCTTTGTACTCGTCTCCGACGATGACCGAAACTCTGTAGTCGGCGTTGCCGCCCTTCTTCGCGTCCGGCGATTCCACGGAGAAGTAGTATTCGCCCGCGTCGAGCTGAAGTTTGTCGGTCGTCGTTCCGTACCGGTATTCCCCCCAGTAGTTGTCCTCGATGCTTGTCGTCTGAAGGGAGACCAGTTTCTTCTTCTTCGCGTCGTACTTCCAGACCGTGAACTTCGTGAGGTCCGAAGACTCGATCTCGAAGCTGAACTTCGCTTCTTCTCCCACCGTGAATTTTCGGTAGTCGATTGCGTCGTCGTAGCCGACCCAGTCCCTCACAATATTATCCTTGCTTCCGCTCAGCGCCCCGAGGCCGTAGTCGTCGGAGAGGTTCTTCCATGTGTCGTCTTTGTTGTCGGGCGTCCCGAAGAACTGGCTGTCTTCAGCCAAAATTACGTTATAGTACGCATTGCCGCCTTTCGCGGCGTTGGTGGACTCCATGCTGAGGTAGTAATCGCCGGAGTTAAGGATAATATCCTTCGTCTCGACAAAGAAATACTTGGACGAGGAGGAGCTCTTTGCTCCGGATTTTATATCCTCCACCTCCTTCAATTTCAGCGTGGACGCCTGAAGCGAGACCAGCTTTTTCTTGCCGTCGTCCCAGCGCCAGATCGTGAACTTCGAGGCGTCCGTGGCGTAGATATCGAAGCTCAGTTTTGCCGTGTTGTTCAGATGGACTTTTTTGAAGTCGATCTCGTCCGTATACCCGACGAAACTGTCATGGGAGCCGACCGACATGGGGTCCTCGTCGAGAATGATGCTGTCCGTGCTTTCGGTGATCAATGTCGCCGTGGAGTCCATGATGTGCTTGTTGATCGTCTTTTTCCTCTTGTCCGCCCAGCCGTTCTTTACATCGCGGTCGGTGTCCGGGGATTCGGCCACGACGACCGTGATCTTCTTCACGGTCGCGCCTTTTTCCATGTCGATGTACGATCCGTAGCTGCTCGAAACGTTGGTGACTTTCGCGCCTTTTTCGACGTAAAGGCATGCGCCGTATTCCAGAGTGAGGTTGGTGACGACCGCGCCGCTGGAGACAAAGAGCATTCCGCCCTCCCGGTAGATGCCGCTGCAAAGGGTGGCGCCGTTCATCGATCCGCCTTCCGTGATGTATCCATAACAACAGGAACCGACCGTGACGTCGTCCACGGAACCGCCTGCGACATAAATGGTTCCATAATCATTGAGCGTGACATCCGTCGCCGTGCCGCCGAAGACGGCAAGCTCGCCGCCACTGACTTCGACGATGCTCGCGGAACCGCCGTTGTAGACATACACCTGGCCGCCGCCGCAGATGTTCGTATTGCCCGCGGAGCCGCCGTCGAACACGTACATACTCCCGTTGTTTCCGACGATGATGCTTTTCGTTTTGCCTTCGGACATCACGAACATCTCTTCCTTGACGGAGTATTTGATCCCCATGTCGACATCGCCGATGGTGCGGCCTTCCACCTTGTCCGTATTTTTTTCGAGCACCCCGTTTGTCCCGATATATACGCCCGCGGCATCGCCGGCGAACGTGATCTGCGCGTTGCCCCAGACCTGCAACTCACCCTCGAACGGCGTCCATTTGACATTCGTCGCCGTGCCGCCGAAGACGCCGAGTGCTCCCCCGGTTTCGACTTCGATGCCGTCCGCGGAGCCGCCTTCGATGCTCATTGCGCCGCCGTTGCAGATCGTGACGACACTTGCCTTGCCGCCGCTGTAGATATTCAGTCCGCCTTTTTCGAAGATCGTGACGTCGCTTGCCGTTCCGCCGCTGGAGACGTTCAGGTAGGAGTTGCTTTCTCCGATCCCGACCTGTGTCTGCAGCGCCTTGCCGCCGTTCCAGACATAAACGCTTCCGCCGGACGCGATCTCGAGGCCGGATGCCACGCCGCCTTTCGCGACGTACGCGGATGCGCCCAGCTTGAGAGTTTCGGAAACGAGCTCTTTCGAATTGTTTACGAACGCGCCGTCCGAACCGAGGTAGACGCTGGAATACTTGCTGGTGAACGAGATTTTTGCTTCGCTGCTGATGTTGACGACCCCGTTGCCCGGCGTCCATTTGACCTTCGTAGCCGAACAGCCGTAGAACAGGCCGATGCTCGTGCCGGATCCGATCGTGAGGCCCTTTACTGTGCCGTTGACCGCCAGCCGACCGGCATACTGTTTTTTTGCGACTTCAGCGTCGCCGCCCAGGAGCGTGACATTGCTCGCGACCGCGCCGCTGTCGATGGACATGCTGCCGCCGGAACTCACGATAACATTGCTTACCTTTGCGCCGGAGAAGACGTTTATATAGCCGGCTTTTTCCAGCGTGAGCTTGTTCGCCGTGCCGTTGCTCCAGACGTTCAAATTGCCGTTATGGAAGGTGACGTTGTTCACTTTTGCGCCGGAGTAGGCGACAAGTTCGCCATTGCCTGTTACCGTACCCCTGTTGATCGTGCCGCCATGGAGGATAATGCTGCTGCCGTTGAGCGTGAAGTCGTTGATCGTGCCGCCTTCGGAGCCGATGCTGCCGCCCGCTTTATTGAGGGAGATGTTGTTGATCGTGCCGCGGCTGAGGACGAAGTAGCCGTCATTGGTGAGCGTGGCGCTGCTGACCGTGCCGCCGTAGATGAACATGCAGCCGTATTTATTGATTTCCGGGTTGTACGCCTTGCCGCCCTTGGAGATGAACATGCTGCCGCCGTCGTTGACCTTGGTTTCGCTGGCGACGCCGCCGCTGGAGACATACATGGAACCATATTCATTGACCGTGGTATTGACCGCCTTGCCGCCTTTGAGGACGAACATGCTGTCGTTGTTCAGAATCTCGTCGATGCTGCTTTTGCCTTTGGAAACGATGATTTCCGCCATGTGAGTGGGGCCTTTCGGGTTATGTTTATGTTATCGTTTGTTTGAGTTCAGAATCGGAAAAAGGAACGCCCGTTCCGAGCACGAAGAAGCCTCCCGGAGCGGGGATATAGGGCGAATAGGACGAATGCGTGCAGCGCTGTGAATGGGGCGAATCGGACGGATAAGGTGGATGAGGTGAAAGCAGGGGCGATGGGGCGCCAGCCCCATCATCGGTCTTATCGGTCTTATTTGCCTTATGACCGGCAGAGCTCCGCCTCGCATCCGAAAGAGGCGAAACGAAAAAGGAGCCAGATGTCCCGGCAAAAGTCATGGTTTCTGTTTCAGCAAAGACGGAGAGGTCGATGATTTGTCATTAATATATTGCCGCAACAAAACAAATGCAAACGAAAAAACGAAAAAATTCTCTTTGATTCGAAACCTGAAATCCGAAAGAGCCGACGCGAGTACGGATCATCCTCGTGCGGTTTCGTTTTCACCCCATAGAACCGGGTTTTTGCGCCCATTTCAGCTGATTCATGAGCGCGCAGCCAGGTCGGGGAATTCGCCTTCGCAGGAGGCTTCGTAGGAGACGATCTTCTCGCGGATCGCGTCGTCGAGCGGGATCTTCGTCTTCGCCGCGAAATCGAACCGCACCACCACGTCTTCGGCAAACGCGCAGAGCGTGCCGCCGTCGTCATACAGGGCGTGTTCCAGAATGATGCTCGTGCCGCCCGCCTTTTTGCACCGCGTGAGGACGCGGACATTGCCGGGGAAGAAGAGCTGGGCGGTGAACTGCACGCGGGAAGCCGCCAGGATCGGCCCGGTCGTCATGCCCCGGTAGACCTCCAGCCCGACGTGTCCGCAGTATTCCACGCGCGCGGCCTGAAAGAACCTCGAAAACGCGATGTTGTTCACGTGTCCGAGCAGGTCGAGGTCGCTCCAGTCGATGCGGGTTGTGAATATCTGTGCGCGATTGTTCATGTGTCCTCCAGTTTCCCATGCCCTCACGCGGGCACGATTGAGAAGACGCCGCATCCACCGAAAGGTCAATGTGGGATGCGGCGCTATGTGGTGCGCCGGACGGGGAAATGTCCGGCACTATTTATGAGGAAGCTCAGCCTACGATTACTTCCTGGTTTTCTTCGCCGGAGCCTTTTTCGCCGCTTTCTTTGCCGGAGCCTTCTTTTCGGCGGCCTTCTTCGCGCCGTCTTTTTTCGCGGCGGCCTTGGAATCGGCCTTCTTCGCGGCCTTCTTCGCGGCCTTCTTCGCAGGCTTCTTCTCCTCGTGGTCGTGGCAGCAGCAGTCGTCGTCCTCGCAGCCGCAGCCGTCGCCCTCTTCGATGCCGAGCATATTGATCACGTCTTCGTCGTTATTGAGCGGAATCTGCTCGACTTCGGCGGCGGTCCAATATTCGCAGTGGGTGACTTCGTCGCCGGGTTCGAGGATGGCAAGCGGGCCGAGCGTTTCGAGCTCGAGGTAGCCGCCCTCGGTGTAGACTTCGATGGAGCTGCCGAGGTCGGGATATTCGTTCTCGTCGAAATACTGGAACTGCTTGACGAAGACGACGTTGTTGTTGACGTACGCGCACCAGCCTTCGCTCGAGTTGAGGCCGATCTTGGTCGGCGCGCCCTTCGCGGTCTGCTTCACCAGCACGAACTCGTTGCCGTAGACGAAACGCGGATCGGACGGCTTGGCGTAGGGCCAGAAGTTGACGGAACGGTTCGGGACGAGCCCTTCGGGTCCATGGTTCATGGGCAGGATGGCGGTCCCGCCGGGCATGAGCTGGGTGATGCCCCAGGCGGCGGCTTCGATGTCCCAGAGGCCTTCGTTGCGGATCTGGTGCTCGATGCGGAAGGAATTGTCGCCTTCGGGGTAGACGTTGATCGTCTTCACGATGCCGGTGAGCTCTTCGCGGGGCGCCATGAAGGAGACGCCGCCGTCGCGGAGCTCCGCCACGACGACCTTGCGGGTGTCCGGGCAGTAGGAACGCACGCTGTCCTCCGGCGCATGCCAGATGCGGTGCCCGCCGTAGTTCGTCCAGACCTTCTGGTTCGAGGTGCCGAGGAGCTTCTTGTCGAGGTAAAGGAGGTTCTCGCCCTTCGGACCGAGGAAGGCGCCGACGATGCGCGGGCCGACCTCCGTGGTGACGACAATACGGAAATCGCCGTGAGTGAGCTCGATGCAGTTCTTCCATCCCTGGAATGCGATCTTTTTGATCTTCATACGTTTGACTCCTTTACGTGTTTTGGGGGTTGTTATACGGAACGGATCAGCATTTGTTCGACAAGGGTGTCCAGCAGACCGCGCCAGAGGTTGTCCGGGAGCGGACGCAGGGCGGCGCGGGAATCGGCGGAGAGACGGGCGATGCGTTCGCGGACGGCATCGGCGGCCCCGCAATCGGTCAGCAGCGCGCGGATGTGTGCGATGTCGTCGTCGGAATAGTGCGGCAGGCGGAGGCTGGCGTCGAGCTCGCCGCGGCGTTCCGCGGGCAGACGCCGGACCGCCTCGAGGTAAAGCAGCGTGGGCTTCGCCTCCTGGAAATCGGAGCAGAGCGGCTTGCCGAAGACTTTCTCATCGCCGAAGACGCCGAGCATATCGTCCTGCAGCTGGAATGCGGCGGCGAGGTCCGCGGCGTACCGGGAGAGCGCGATGAAATCGGGGGACTCCGGCTCGTATGCACCCTTCGCGATCGCGGCGCCGCAGTGGAGCGCGAACTCCATGATCGCGCCGGTCTTGCCGCCGATCATGCCCATGACATCGGCCTCCGAAACGGCCGCCGGGTCGAGCAGTTCGAACTCCACGTCCAGCGCCTCGCCGGAGATCAGCTCCCGGTTCAGCTTCGTCTGCATGGCGCGGACCAGCGTCAGCGCGAGCGCCGGATCGACGCCGCAGTCAGCGATGGACGCGAGGCGTTCGACCGCCCACCCCTGCTGGATGTCGCCCGCGAGGATCGCGAACGATTCGCCGTAGGCCGCCGCCTGTTCGGGCGGGGCGTTGAGCCGGGATGCGGCGTGGTCGCGGAGCGTGACGTGCGTCGTCGGACGGCCGCGGCGGAGCTCGTCGCGGTCGATGATGTCGTCGTGCACGAGCGTCCAGTTGTGGTAGATTTCGACCGCAGCCGCCGCCGGGACCGCCTGTTCGCGGTCGCCGCCGAAAAGTTCGCACGCCCACAGCACCAGCGCGGGCCGGATGCGTTTGCCGCCGCGTCCGGGATAATCGCGCACCGCGTCTCCGAGCACGGCGGGGCGGATGGTCTCCGGGAACGCGTCCTGCTTGAGGAATTCCCCGATCTGCTCGCCCACGCGGCGAAGTTCGTCTTTGAATGCTGTCATGTCGTCTCCGGGACCGGCGCAAACCGGCTGCAAAATGTGTTCGAAGCGGGCGCAGGAAACCATGATTCCACCACGTCCGCGTTTTGTTCATCCTATATTTTACCCCGGATTGTGCGTAAAATCAAGCGAAATCGAAGGAAAAAAGAGGAAAAGTCCCGATTTTTTGAGAAAAACGGACTCCGCGGGCTCCCTGTGCAACGTGTCCGCGAATGGCGTTAATTGTGTGTCGCTCGACGCTGGACCGGCTTTTTCTCAGTTCAGCAGACCGTTTTGTTCCGCGTCCGCGAGGGCGGCTCTTGTGAAATACCGCAGGCCGCCGCCGTAAATCGCGGCGCAAACGACAAGGATGACAATGGATTTGACAACCAGCCCATTGAAATCAGGAGAGGAATCCATGTGGATAAGGCCGGATGCCGCGTACAGGAAATCAATTTCCAGTACGATCTGCGCCAGAAAGATGACCGGCATCATGACGATCATGCCGGACCGCCGGCTGAACGCCCGTGCGACCGGATACCACGCCAGAGCATATTCTCCCAGCAGGAAAACGGCGATTTCCGGGAGGTATACCCAAATGGCGCTCACAAAGTAGCGGGGGAAGCGGTTGAGGAAGAGGAAAAGCAGGATTCCAGGGAGCAGACACAGGAGATAACGGAAGTACATGAACCGCAGGCTTTTCATCGCACCGGAAACGATCTCCTTTTCGCTGCAGACGCGCCGGCATGCCTGAATCACGTCGTTGACGAATTCCCTGCGGACGAGAATGCCCAGGACGAACGGGAGTGCGATCAGGACCGGAAGCGGCAGAATGAGCAGAAACAGACCGATAGGAGACCGCAGCAGAAAGACCGGAAACACTCCGAAAAAAACGAGCTGCAGGATGGCAGCGGTCCACATCATCTTCGTGAACGGCGCGTTGCCCTGTCGGTAGACGCGGAACACATAATCCGCGCCCCTCGTACCGCCGGTCGGCGATCCGGTCCGGGGTTCCTTTTTATCCATATTCTCGTTCATTGTTTCAGGCCCTTTCACGGTGTTGCTGATGGAGGGTTCGAGGAATCATATTTTTATTATATCACGCCCCTGGCAAAAAAAACAAGCGGGAAATGCCGGAAATGCATGATGAAAGCTCTTCCCTGAGGGCAGCAAAAAAACGGGAAGCCGTCGTCTTGTTGGGAATGTGCGGCTTCCCGGTTGTTTTATGCTGTTTTCTGCTGACGGATGCTCAGCGGTCCACGCGGGCACCGCCTCCGCCGACCAGCTTTTCGACCTCGGCAAGACGCGCCATGGAGGTGTCGCCGGGGGTGGTCATGGCAAGCGCGCCGTGGGCTGCGCCATATTCGACCGCGAGCGCGGGATCGCCCTTCTCCATGAATCCGTAGATGAGGCCGGAGGCGAAGCTGTCGCCGCCGCCGACGCGGTCGAAGATCTCGAGGCCGTCACGCTGCTTCGCCTGGTAGAATTTGCCGTCGCTCCAGACGATCGCGCTCCAGTCGTTGACCGTGGCGGTGCGGACGGTGCGGAGCGTGGTGGCGGCGGCCTGGAAGTTCGGGTAGACGGAGACCGCGCGTTCGATCATCTTGCGGAAGTTCGCCGGGTCGATGGCGCTGATGTTCGCGTCGAGGCCCTCGACCTCGAATCCGAGGCAGGCGGTGAAATCCTCCTCGTTGCCGATCATCACATCCACGTACTGCGCGATCTCGCGGTTGACCTCGCGGGCGCGTTCCTTGCCGCCGATGGCTTTCCAGAGCGACGGACGGTAGTTGAGGTCGTAGCTGGTCACGGTGCCGTATTTCTTGGCGGCCTTCAGCGCCTCGATCACGACGCCGGGCGTGGTGTCGGAGAGCGCGGCGAAGATGCCGCCCGTGTGGAACCAGCGGCTGCCGAGCTTGCCGAAGATCATGTCGAAGTCGATGTCGCCCGCCTTCAGCTGGGAGACCGCCGTGTTGCCGCGGTCGGAACACCCTACCGCGCCGCGGATGCCGTAGCCGCGTTCCGTGAAATTCAGGCCGTTGCGGACCTGGCGTCCCACGCCGTCGTACGGGACCCACTTGATGAGCGAGACGTCCACGCCGCCCTGCAGCATGAAATCCTCGACGAGGCGGCCGACCGGATTGTCCGCGAGCGCCGTGATCGCGCCGGCGCGGAGCCCGAAGCAGCGGCGGAGTCCGCGCGCCACGTTGTATTCGCCGCCGCCTTCCCACACGTTGAACTGCCGGGCGGTATGGATGCGGCCCGGACCCGGATCGAACCGGAGCATGATTTCCCCGAGGGAGAGGATGTCGTATTTGCACGAGTCGGCGGATTTGATCTTCAGCATGGTGAACTCCTTATATATTTTGAACGTGCCGGACAGCGGGAGGAGACCGCGTTTCACGGTTTCCCTGCGTCCCGATGACCGAAACAATGTTTTGTCTTTTAATATAGCGCGTTCCGCTTCAAATTTACACCCCGGTTTCTTTTTTTTGTCAAAAAAAGTGCATTTCTCCTTGATTTTTGCCGGAATCCGTGCTAAATTAGTATTTCATCGGATGCCAACATAGCTCAGTCGGTAGAGCGGTTCACTCGTAATGAACAGGTCCTCGGTTCGATTCCGAGCGTTGGCTCCATTTTTTTGCCCTGATTTTCAGCTGGTTACACTCGCAAAGCACAGATCTTGGTTTTTTTGATTGTTTCTGATTTTTTGCCTTGTTTTTGAACTGGACAAAGCACGAATGGTCTAATAAAGGTCTAACAACTTTTGAGGTGAGCCAAATCTCGTAGGACGGATGTCCTGCACCGTTGCCAGCCACTACCGCCAGTGCATAATATACCCCATGCCCGCCTGGTTTTCAAGCCGAGTTTTGAATGTGCGGGAAGAAATCCGCACCTCATCCCATTACAATCTGTAATGATTTGAACTCGTCGCTTCGTCCCAAGCGTCCCGACAGTTTTACAGGCTGGCGAGCATCTCTTCGTCGGATTCCTCAAAGAGTGGCGGCGAAGGTCGTGCCTTCGCTATGTTCGGGAGGTTTTCATCGGCTGGAGTAACCGGATGTACGATAATGCTGGTGTTGAGCGGTGACTTCCATGCTGGACGCCGCCGAATAGAGAGTAAAAAGAAAACCCGGCCTTACGACCGGGGGCTCCCCCGTCCCTTGCGCCTACGCTTCCTGATCATCTCTGGCAGAGACGCCAGAGTAACCACGATAGCGAGAACTGCAAGAAAGAGAAGATCGAAGACAAGCGTGATGGCGGTACCGACAACCAGTGCGCCGAAGATATTATTACAGCCCTGCCGAAGCATGGCTATGCACATGAAGGCACACTGGATGACGAACATCCACCACCAGTTTTTCAGGATGGCTACATCCCGAAGGTTTAGTTTCTTCATAAGCCTCCTTTCGTTGGTCAGAAGCTTCTGTTCGGCCTGTGGCTCAGCAGTACGTGCTGTAGAACCAGTACAGCATGATCGCGATGAACCAGAATATCTTGTCGTACACCGGTTTCTTGAGGATGCGGAGAAGAACATCCCCAAGGTCGTTTCGAACCTCACCGGCACGGAAGCGTTTCTGAATCTCTGCGCTCTGGCCGTCACCGACAAGGTCACAGGCTCGGATAAACTGGAGCGGAAGATCGCCTCCGTGATCGAAGGCCCGATTCTGAAGCCTTGCCGGAATGCTGCCGCCGTCTACGGGTGCAACATCAACCCCGCCTTAGCTCGCGGCTACCTGTCGAATCTTCATCGCGACTCGATGACCTCCGCGCTCTATGCGTCTGGCGGGCTTGCTCTGGAAGCGGCGTTCCTGAAGACGACCTTGAAGTCGGTTCAGTGCGTTATCGGTCCGATCGCGGGCAAAATCGCCACGAAATTCGGAACCGGAGCCGCCCTTGCCGCTGCGGACGGACCGCTACCATTCGGAGATGCTTTCGGGGTTGTGCTCGCCGTTGGGGGGACAGCTTGGTCGGTCCATGACCTCCTCGCTCTTCGTCGTGACTTGCCGGGCGCAATATCTGCTGCACTCCGGCAGGCAATTCTGGACTACTGGAAGCAGTGCCGTTTGGAGGCCGCAAAATGAAGACTCTTCTGATTCTGCTCCTCGCCCTCATTACGGCATTCGCTTCCGCTGCACCTATGCGTCGCCCTTATCGGAAAACGCTGAAACCAGCCCCCGTGGAGACGCATCATCCGGTTTCCTGGAAGACGGTGGCAGCCGGAGGCGCGGCTGTCGCTACAACCGTCGCTGCTTACAAGATCAGCGATGGAGTTGAGGATGGCCTCAAGATATCCGCTGAGCGTGCGCCAACCAGCTTCCTGGGGGCGTTTACCCTTTCAGGCTATATCCTCCCTGTGACACTGATCGGCGGCCTCATCGTCATAGGCTTCATCGTCGCGCATAACCATTAGAACCGTCACCACCAAATCGAAAGGATTCATCATGACAACCGTCAACAAAACCGAACTGGCCGGAGCTCTCGTAGCTCTGGGGAAACTGGTCTGCAGGATGTCACCGATTCTTGTGTACCGCGCCGTGCAGATCGAAGCAACCAACAACGCGTTCCTGTTCAGGACGCACAACATGACCGAGGAAATCGAGTTCAGGATGGACGTGGAGACGACGGATAACTTCAATGTCGCCGTGGACTTCGATTTCTTCCGCTCGCACGTGAAGAACTGCCGGAACAAGAACATCACGTTCGAGTTCAAGGACAGCAAACTCCACATCGACGATGTGCCGATTGCGTCGATTGATGGCGAATGGCCCGTTGCCGAAACGCCGCAGGGCGATAACGTCACGAACACTCCTCTGCCGGAGAACTTCGTCGAGATTCTGAACCAGGCTGCGCCACAGGCGAGCGTGGATGATCCCCAGAACATCCTGAAGGGAATCAACCTCGGCAAGGACGGCATCACGGCCACAAACGGCAAGGAGCTGTTCAATGCTCCGTTCCGGTTCAATCTTGACGAGCTGACGATTCCGTTCCCGCTTGCGCTGATGGCGACCAAAGCAAGCGGAGAAGGCCGCCTCACGGTCTGGAATAATGACACCTACGTCATGTTCACAGTCGGAATCGGCCAATGGCGCTGGACTGCACGGGCTCTGCCCGGCGCATATCCGAACTGGCAGCGTGTCATGCCGGACAGCAAGGATCTCAAGCATTTCGTCAGCTTCACCGTGGAGCGTGCGGAACGCTTGAGGTTCTTCCTGAAGAGCGTGGCCGACACGAAGCCTGCGAATGAAATCCGGCTCTACCGCGATGCGGTCGGATTCTTCACCCTGCGTGACGGGGACGAACACGAGTTCGGAATCCCTGCCGAATTCGATTCGAACTGGGGCAACTTCGCCATCATCGTCAAGAAAGACATCCTCCTGCACCTGCTCGCCAAGGGCCACACGAGAATCGAGTTCAGCGATGCCTTGTGTCCGTTCGTCGGCAGTGGCGGCATCGGCCAGTATGTCGCCATGCCGATGCGTATGCCGAAGATCGAACCGAAGGAACAGACAGCCCAGGTTACGCAAACGGTCCCTCAATCCCAGGAATCCACCACACCCACCAATACCACCACAACCAAGGAGAAATCCACCATGATCGACACTAACACGATCACCCACACCGTGTCCGCAAAAGCGCAGACGTTCACCCCGAACCAAGAACCCGTAAACCCGCTCGACGAACTGCTCGCCAACATCGAAGACATGAAGGCAAAGAGCAAAGCCCTGTTCGACGATTCCGCTGCCATGGCCCGTAAGGTCCGTGAGGTCGCCATCGCTCAGCGCCAGAAGGAGCGCGAGTACCAGCAGACCAAGCGCACGATCGAGCGAATCCGCACCGCCAGCGGATTCTAATCCCCTCCTCAAATACCCTCAACACCTCGCCCTCGGCAGCTCAATGCTACCGGGGGCAAAACCTTTGAAAGGAAAAATCTATGCTCAAGCTCACAGCCTCTTACAGCAAAAAGGTCCCCGCTGAAACCGAATTCTCGTCTCAATCCTACCACGCTTCGGTCGAAGTAGAATTACCGGACGGTCTTACACCGGAACAGCTCGATGCGAAGATCCGCGAGACCTTCGCGCTCGTCCGTGACAGCGTGGAAGCCGAACTGCACGGCGAAGGCAGCAACGCCGGACAGATGGCCGATGCTCCGCAGCTTCCCATCCAGCCAGCACCTCAGCAGAACAAGCCCGCCTACGGCAAGAAGCCCGCGACCGATTCTCCCGCGTCCCCGAAGCAAATCAAGTTCCTGCTGGACCTCGCCCGGCAGAACGGCTATACCGTTGAACAGCTCAAGGCTAAGTTCAACGTAGCGGCTCTCGAAGACCTCAGCCGGACTCAATGCAGTCGCGCCATCGACGCGCTCAATGGAAAGGCGGCGTGATCCCATGGAAAGAAAAATCGAAACTATCCGCGAGGCGCCGCATTGGTCATATAGCGCGTTCCAGGCTTACCTGAACTGTCCGATGCGCTACTACTTCCGGTACATCGTACACGCTGAGGAGGAACGTACCAACGTCAGCCTGCCGTTTGGGCGTGCGTTCCATGCCGTGTTGTCCGAACGCGCTATAAAAGGCGCGGACTATACCATCGAGGACGCCAAGGAGGATTTTGCGGTGTATTTCCAAGGCGAAACCGAGGTCAGCGAGAACCTGACCTACAACAAGCCGGACGAGGACTTCAAGTTCTGGGAGCAGCGCGGATGCGACATGTTGGACGTTGCCCTTGCCGAATGGTCTGACGACTATACGGTCAAGAGTGTGGCCGAAGCGTTCAGCGTGGACGTGCCTGGTCTCAGCAAGCCGCTGGTAGGCGAATTTGACCTCGTGGTCGTGGACGGCGGGGACGAGACGATCTGCGACTGGAAAACGGCATCGGCGAAATGGCCTGCCGGAAAGGTAGACCGCGACTTGCAGGCGACGGCGTTCTGTTACGCTTACAACCAGGTACACGGTCGGATGCCGATGTTTAGGTTCGACGTCTTCACGAAAGCGAAGACTCCCGCCCGGCATCAGTTCTACACCGTCCGCACGGAAGCAGAGCTTGCTCGCTTCGTCTCGCTTGCCAACCGGATTGAGGCGGCTATCAGCACCGGCATATTTGTCCCGCTCGAATCCTTCATGAATTGTTCGGGATGTCCGTACTCCGATCGCTGCAAGCGCGAAAACGGGATAGGAGGCTGACCATGGGACTGATTATGCAAGAAGGACGTTTCGTGAGCAGGGATGAGGTCGCAAGGACCGATACGCCCTGTTCGACCGCTACCTGGCGACCCGTGCCGCATATCGACGTCATCGAGGCTGTAACCGAGGTCATCAAGGCGCACGATTGGGACATCGAGGGTGAGAAATTTGGCCTCGCCAGTGACGGAAAAAAGATGTTCGGCGTGATGGAGATCGCCCGTTCGTCTTCTCCTGAATGGCACAGGTGCATCGGCATCCGCAACAGCCATGACAAGTCGTTTGCCGTGGGGCTGTCTGCCGGAATCGTCGTGTGTGTTTGCACGAACATGGCGTTCGGAGGAACCACAGTCGTGAAGCGCCGTCATACCAGCGGCATCGTCCTGGCTGAACTCATCGACCGGGCCGTAGCCTCGTTGGAGGACGACTTCCTTACCACGGAGAGCGTCTGCGAGGATTTGAAGGACGTGTACCTGCGGGACGATGACGAAGCCCGGAGCTGCATCGTCAGAGCCGCCGAGCTGGGCGTCATCAACTCCTGCGACATTCTTCCCGTGTACCGTGAGTTCAAGTCTCCCTCGCATGAGGAGTTCGCGGAACCGACCCGCTGGAGCTTGATGAACGCCCTGTCGGAGATCGTCAAGAAATATTCGCCGCAGCGCGTGGATCACAGCTACCTCGCGTTGAACCGGGCGTTCGGCCTGGACGGGCGGAAGGCCGCGCTCTTCGCCTGAACCAACGCTCGTCTCCTTGTTCTGAAGATGTAGGCCCGCCAGAAGAAAGACATGCCCGGAACGAAGAGAGCCTGACACGAACCCGATGCATTCGTGCCAGTGAGCCCGGCATCCCGGAGGTTGAAGGAGTTTAAGCCTTCCCTCCGGCTTTTTTTTAGATTCGGCAAATGTCTGCCAATTTGTTCTATCTTATCCGGCAGATAATACGGATTCCTGCCTTAGCATTCCCCGTGCCCTTAGCACCTGTTCCACTTCGTCCAGCACTGCGGAATCGACTGTTTCCAGCGCTTCGGCTATCGCTTTTCGCCGAAGGCTCAGCGGTTCGTCGATTATATCATCTTCCTGCGTTGTGCCAATGCAGATGGATGGCAGGGCTTTGATAGCTTCACGTTTGGACTCGGTGGAAATGTGGCTGTAGTGTTCCGTCATGGCTGGATTGCCATGTCCGACGATTTCCGCGACGACTGCCAGGGGGACGCCCGCATTCGCACAGAAGGACACGAACGTGTGCCGAAAGGAATGGAGACTGTAGACGTTCGCCGCAAGTTTTCGCTGTCCATGCGAACGATTTTTGCTCGCGGTTGTGTCCACTCCCGTCGCGCAGCGGATGATCTTCATCACGTCCTTCTGAATGCCGGATGGATTGCGCTTATAGCGGTCTGCGATCTTGGGTAGGATATAATCCTCCCGCTTTTTGTTGTCCGATCTCCACTTGGCCGCTTCAAGCAGGGCTTCGTACAGCTCCGCCTTGATTGGCAGAGTGACTTTCCTGTATCCGGTCTTTCGCGCTGTCTTCTGCGGGATGTATGTAATCAGTCCATTGTCGAGGTCGATGCAGTCCCACGTCATCAGGCAGCCATCCTGCCCGCGACATCCGGTCCAGCAGCAGAGCAGGAGCAGGACGCGCATTTCCTCTTTGAACATCGGCTTGTATTCGAGGCGTTTCATGATTCGTTCCCGTGCGCGTCCCTTGGTGAGCTTTTCAACTTCGGCTTCGTAGAAGAAGCCAGTCTTGAATCCTTGGAATATCGCCTTGACCTGCTCCATGGTGAATTCTTTCCGGGAAGACATAATGGTAGGCTTCTTGGGGATGTCATCGAAGGGATTGGCATCAAGGGCAGCCGGTTCCTTGAGATGCTTGAAGATTAGTCTCAGCGATTGAAGGTACTTGTTATAGGTCGTGTGGGAGACTCCCGAATTGAAAACGGACTGCATGAAAGCCAAAGCCGCTTCGCGGTCCACATCTGCTAGCCGCATTTTTTTCGGATATTCACTGTGCATCCAGTCTGTAAAATAGGTGAGAACGCTTTTATACTTGGAGAGCGTGTTTGGTCCGCTGTCAGGTCGGCTAAGCTGTTTAAGGTAGGTTTCCCAAGCATCGTCGATTTCCAGCGCGGACTGTTTCTTGAGACGTTTGGCTTCCTGGACATAATGAGCGGTCTCCTCCATCGTCTCGGCCAAGAGGATTCGCCGCATTCCTCCGGCAGCCTTCTCCGCTTCTCGTATGGTCGTGCATGGCGAACCATCTGCATTACGGAGCATCATGGCTTTCGATTTGCCGTTGATTCTGTGTTTGAGGTAAAACCGATTTTTAACCTTGTAGATAGACCCCGTTCCTTTTTCACGGGTTTTCAGAGCTGTTCTGCTTCGCATTGGTCGTGACCTCTTTTTCATTGTTTGCATTGTTGCGCGATTTTGTCGCTGCAACAGCGCAAGCGTCAATGAAAGTCTAATAATGGTCCACCAAAATGCTGTTTTTGTTTATGTAATCGGCTAATCACCAAAACTTAAGTGGCTATATGGCGCATCGTCTCGTAATGAACAGGTCCTCGGTTCGATTCCGAGCGTTGGCTCCATTTTTTTGCCCTGATTTTGAGCCATTTGCGCTCACTCCTGCTCGATTCGGCGTTTCCCCTTTCACGCCTGTTTTTCCCCCTTTTTTGACGCAATGCCCCCTCGCAAAGTCAAATAAAAGCACAATTCGTTTTTTGAGGGAGAACCGTCTCCTATGGGGAAAGAGGCCCCTCTTTTTCCCGTAATCGCGCCCGAATTCAAATCCCTCCCGGCACGCCGAAAACTTTGCGCAGACATCCCTCCCGGCACGCCGGGATTATCTCAGAGACAGAGCACTTCGGCACTACATGGGGACGGATCACGCCAGCACGGCGCCTTTCAGGCCGGGCAGAGTATCGTCCTGCCGAAGTCCATCCGGCGAGACCGCGTCGGAGAAAACGTCCGCGGCATTCTGCAATCCGGCGAAAATGCCGTCCGACGCATCCGCCGGGATCTGCAGCATGGTCGGATCGCCCGCGCCGGACATCTGTTCGCCGGGATCCGTGCCGGAGAACGCCGCGAGCCCGGGCTCCGCGAGGGTATCCGCAAATGCTGCCGAATCCGCCGCTCCCGCCGCTCCGCTCCAGTCGTTCGCATCTTCCTCCGGTCCGGTCAGCGCACCGGCGTTGGTCGGGGAGAAATTGATGATCTCGACATCGTAGCTGGCGTTTCCCCCCTTCTTCGCATTGGTGGACTCCACGCTGAAATAATAACTGTCGGCATTCAGTTTGATCGGATTGGTCGGACGCCATTCTCCTGCCTTGATGGTCGTGGTCTGAAGTTTCGTCAAGTAGTACGTGACCTCGCCATTCTTCTCCTTCTGGTTGAGCATATAAATGGTGAACTTCACGGAGTCGGAGGCAAAGACCCCGAAACTCAGCTTCGCTTCCGTGGTCAGCGTGATTTTCCGGTAGTCGATCTCGTCGTTGTAGCCGACCCACTCGTCCGAGATCAGAGTGCCGGCGGTCTTGACGGTATATTCGTACTTCTTGTTCGCGATCCATCCTTTGTCCTTGTCGGTCCAGTCGTCGGCGGTATTGCCCCTGGTGAAGAACACGCTTTCCCCCGTATCCAGAGACACGCTGTAATCCGCATACCCGCCCTTCTTCGCGTTGGTGGATTCCACGCGGATGTAATAATAGCCGGGATCCAGCAGGATGAGGTTCGTCACTGCAAAATAATCGTTCTTTCCGAGTTCCTTGAGCGTGGTGTTCTGCAGTACGACAAGAGAATAAGTGACGGATTCCTCCTGCCCCCTGGAGTCGACCCGGCAGAGAGAGACCTTCATCGCATCCGTGGATCTGACCGCGAAGCTCAGTTTCGCAGCGGAGGCGAGCTTGAATTTCCGGAAATCGATCGGGTCCGTGTAGCCGACCCACTCGTTGGCGACCAGTTTTTCCTTCTTGCCGTCGACAATCCCGAGATAACCTTCTCCGGTGTAATTGTCCTTGACGAAAGCATTCCAGTCGTTGTCGAAGCTCTTTCCCTTGGTGAAGAACACGCTTTCCCCCATATCCAGAGACACGCTGTAATCCGCATACCCGCCCTTCTTCGCGTTGGTGGATTCCACGCGGATGTAATAATAGCCGGGATCCAGCAGGATGAGTTTCGTCACTGCAAAATAATCGTTCTTTCCGAGTTCCTTGAGCGTGGTGTTCTGCAGTACGACAAGAGAATAAATGACGGATTCCTCCTGCCCCCTGGAGTCGACCCGGCAGATAGAAACCTTCATCGCATCCGTGGATCTGACCGCGAAGCTCAGTTTCGCAGCGGAGGCGAGCTTGAATTTCCGGAAATCGATCGGGTCCGTGTAGCCGACCCACTCGTTGGCGACCAGTTTTTCCTTCTTGCCGTCGACAATCCCGAGATAACCTTCTCCGGTGTAATTGTCCTTGACGAAAGCATTCCAGTCGTTATCGAAGCTCTTTCCCTTGGAATAGAACACGCTTTCGCTGTTCATGGCGACACTATAGTAGGCGTTGCCGCCTTTTTTCGCATCGGTGGACTGCACGGAAATGTAATAAGTGTCCGCCTCGAGCAGAAGACCTTTCGTTTCCACATAGTATTCTCCGGTCTTCGCATTCTTCTTCAGCGAAGTCGCCTGAAGGGATTTCACCTTCGTGCCGGAAGTCAGGCTCCAGATCGTGAATTTCGTCGCACCCGTGGCGGAAACGATAAAGGACAGTGTCGCGGCATAGTTCAGGGAGATCTTCTCGAAATCCGCTTCGTCTCCGTATCCGACGTAGTTGCTCAGTCCGTTGTAGGAGACATTGTTCGTGTCCATCTGGATCTTTGCGGTGGCTGGAGCCATTTTGACCGCGGTCTTATTGGTGACATTCGTATTGATCGCCTCCGGTCCGGTCCCGCTGGACAGGTAGTTGTTCCATCCGCCGTCGCAGTCCGGGAATTTCACGGGATTGCCCTTGTAATTGTCGACGACGGCGCCTTTCTCTATCGTCAGTTCCGCGCCCTTGTTCGTGATCGAATTGACGATCGCACCGCTTTGGATGTAAAGGGAACCGCCGCTGAGTTTGAGGTCCGTCATGGAAGCGGTCGAATAAACGATGACGTTGCCCTTTTTGGCGGTCGCCTTGGTCGCCGTGCCGCCGCTGGAGAGGACCATGCTGCCGCCGGAGGAAACCGTGGTATTGCCCGCAACTCCGCCGATGGAAACGACCATCCTGCCGCCATCGCTGACCGTGGTCCCGACAGCCGAGCCGCCGTTGGAGACGATCAGCCTGCCGACGGAAGACACCATGGTGCTGTTCGCTTTCCCGCCGGCTAAAACGATCGCGCTGCCGCCGGAGGAGACCATAGCTTTGTTCGCCTCCCCGCTGTTGGAAACGATCAGGGAGCCGCCGGAGAAAACGGTGACCGAAGTCACACTTCCGCCGGAAGAGACATGCAATTTGCCGCTGGAATCCTTGTATGCTCCGGTGGTATCCTTATAGGAACTGATGCGGGTGTTTATCATGCTGCCGCCGGACAGGACGGTGGCAATGCCGCCTCTGTCGAGTTCCGTATTGACAGCTTTGCCGCCGTTGGAGATGATCAGGGAGCCGCCAAGAACATAGGTGAGGTTCGCGACGCCGCCCGTCAGGACATCCAGCCTTCCGTTTGACTGAATCACGGTCAGGTTTGCCGTGCCGCCGGAAAGGTGCATGCTTGCGAAGGTGCTGGAAAGATTGGTCTGGCTCGCTATGCCGCCGGATAAGACCGTGACAAGGCCATTGGAGTCGACCCAGGTGGTAAACGTTTTTCCTCCCGAGAAAATATTCAGATGTCCGGTTTTGACACTGGTGGAGATTGCGGAGCCACCCTTGTAAACGAACATATTGTCGTTTTCATATAGAGTGAGGCCGGAGCTTTTGACACCTTTAACGATATCGTATTGGGCCATAACGGAAAACCTTATTGAAAATGAATGGTTACATGATTTCCTGATTATGAAAACGCAATAATATACTAAATGTTTTAAAGGAATACAAGCTTTTATCTCGAAAAAAAATCAAAAAAAATTTCCCGAATGTGCCGCTGCTGCCGGACAGTCGCATTCGTTCGGACCGAAAAGGGAAGGCGCTGGTGCCGTTGCATATCAGACCGTTTCTTCCATCTTCGAGTGCGGCACGACTTGAAGCGAATGCCGGAGCGGGGAATTCAAAAAAACGGTTTAAAAACGGGAAGTTCCTCTTGTATTTTGCGGCGAATCGGTATATATTGTGAGAAAGAATCGGTGTTTTGAGCTGAAACAAGCTCAAAATGCTTCGAAATCTTTCTTAACAGACAACCCATACAACCAAACCAACCATCATAACCACCCAAACCAACCAAGTCAGGAAAGAATTCATATGAAGAAAATGGTTCTCCTCCTCGCGGCGGCAGTCTCGGCTCTCCTCGCGCTCCCCAGCGCGTACGCGGCACAGCTCTCCTGCCACAACATCTTCCAGAACAACATGTGCCTCCAGCGGCGCGCCCCGATCAAGTTCTCCGGCAAGGCCGACCCCGGCAAGACCGTCACGGTCACGATCGAAGGCACGAAGGCCAAACCCGCCACCGCGAAGGCCGACGCCAGCGGCGAATGGGAAGCCAAGGTCGAACCGCTTGAAGCGGGCGGCCCGTACAAGGTGAAAGTGACCGACGGCGCCGACACCATCACGTTCGACAACGTGCTCATCGGCGAAGTCTGGATCTGCGCTGGCCAGTCCAACATGGAACTGCCCGTCTCCACCGGCAACACCATGATCCAGATCAAGAACCACCAGCAGGAAGCCGCGGCGGCCGACTATCCGCGCATCCGCCTGTTCGAAGTCCCGAAGACCAAGGCCCCCGGCGACGAGTTCGATGAAATCGTCGGCGCGGGAAGGAATACCGGCGTCTGGATGGAATGCAGCCCGCAGACCGTCCCGAACTTCTCCGCAGCGGGCTATTTCTTCGCCCGCCAGCTCCAGAAGGACCTCGACATCCCGGTCGGCCTCGTCATGATCGCGTGGGGCGGCGTCAACATCGAGACCTTCATCCCGGACAGCGAGTTCATCAAGCACAACCGCAACGAAGCCAAGCAGATCGAAAGCGCCCTCGTCGCAGGCGCGGCGAACCCGGCGACCGGACAGGCCCGCGGCGGCCAGTTCTCCAGCGAGAAGTTCCCCGGGACGATGTGGGGCGCCATGGCGCATCCCTGGACCAGGTACACCATCGGCGGCGTCCTCTTCTACCAGGGCGAATCCAACACCGGCAACACCGATTACTACGACCTCCACAAGATGCTCATCGAAGGCTGGCGCGAGAAGTTCAACGATCCGAAGCAGCCGTGGGTCATCTGCCAGCTCGCCGGTTTCGAGCAGTGGACCCCGATGAACCGTCTCCCCGAAGACCAGTGGAAGAGCAAGCCCCCGATGGGCAGCAAGGTCGACGGCTGGGCGCTCACCCGCGAGATCCAGGACGAAATGTCCTACATCTATGAGAACGTCAGCAGCGTCCCGCTGATGGACATCGGCGACCAGTCCGACATCCACCCGCGCGACAAGCAGACCCTCGGCTACCGCCTCGCCAAGCTCGTGGAATGGAAGTATTTCGGCGGCGAACTCGGCGTCGGCCCGGTCTACGACCACATGGACGTCAAGGGCGACAAGTGCATCATCCACTTCAAGAACGTCGGCAAGGGCCTCACCACCTCCGACGGACAGGCTCCCGGCGCGTTCGCCATCGCGGGCGCCGACGGCAAGTTCGTCTGGGCCGATGCCAAGATCGTCGGCGACACCGTCGAAGTCTCCTCCGCCCAGGTCAAGGAGCCCAAGACCGTCCGTTTCGCCTACATCATGTACCGCGGCGACGTCAACCTCATGAACAAGGACGGTTTCCCCGCCTATCCGTTCCGCACGGACAAGGTCAAAAACGAATACGAGAAAAAGAAATAAGAGTCTCCGAACTCTCCGCCGCGCGCGACATCATTGGTTTCCCGCGGCGGTTTTCTCGGTATTTCCAAGTACAATATTCCCCGGCCCGCTTCTCGGCGTACCGGGGATTTCTTTGTAAAAATGAAGAATCAGATTTGATTTTGAGGTGTTTTCCTGCTATATTCCTCCCGGATTATGGAGATATACGGATTTGTTAGGGACGACCTCTTTTCATTCAAGGTGTAAATATCGGAGAACCGCGATGAACAAGAATATGCGTATTCGCAACAGCACTGCCGATTTTTTAACGTTTGCCGCACAAAATGAAGGTAACAGCATTGAGGTCCTGTTTGAAAGTAATACCCTTTGGCTGACACAGCAGCTTATGGCGGATTTGTTTCAGACTTCAAGGACCAATATTGTTGAACATATACAAAACATTTATCGCGATCAGGAACTGGTTGAATCGGCAACCTGTCGGAAATTCCGACAGGTTCGTCCGGAGGGAAATAGAGAGGTGAGCCGCGAACTTCCTTATTATAACCTTGATATGATTATTGCCGTTGGATATCGGGTCAACAGTAAACGGGCTACCGAGTTCCGTCAATGGGCAACAGCCGTTCTTCGAGATTATGCTGGAAGGAAAGGATATAGGAATACCCCGGCGCGCGGAAAACAGTGCCGCTGAAAGCGGATCGCGAGCAGCCGGACACCGTTGTTTTTGACGGGTTCAGCCGAGGCGGCTGGTCTGCGAGAGGAGCAGGAGGTCGGCGAGGACAATGGCGGTCATGGCTTCGACGACCGGGACCATGCGCGGCGCGAGGCACGGGTCGTGCCGTCCGGGCGTGGAGATCTCCGCGGGCGCGTCGCCGCGGTCGACGGTCTGCTGCGGGCGCGCGATGGACGCCGTGGGCTTGACGGCGCAGCGGAACGTGAAGACGTCGCCGTTCGAGATGCCGCCGAGCACGCCGCCCGCGTTGTTCGAGGCGAACTTGCCGCCGGGCAGGATCGGGTCGTTGTGGACGCTGCCGCGCATGGCGGCGGCGCCGAATCCCGCACCGAATTCGATCCCCTTCACACCGCCGATGGAGAGGATGGCGTGCGCGGTGAGGGCGTCCAGCTTGTCGAAAACGGGTTCGCCGAGTCCGGCGGGAAGCCCGAGCGCTTCACAGAGGATGACGCCGCCGACGCTGTCGTGGTCGGCGCGCGCGGCATTGACCGCTTCCGCCATGCGGGCGGCGGCTTCGGCGTCCGGCGCGCGGACGGGATTGCGTTCGACCTGGTCCCAGTCGACGGTCTGCGCCCGGATCCCGGCGACTTCGAGCGTGCAGGCGCGGACTTTAACACCATATTTTGCGAGGAGCATTTTCGCAATGGCTCCGGCCGCCACCCGCGCGACGGTCTCGCGTCCCGAGGTGCGCCCTCCCCCGCGTGCGTCGCGGAATCCGAACTTGCGTTCCCACGCATAGTCGGCATGCCCGGGGCGGAAGAGGTTTGCGATGGCATCGTAGTCGGCGCTGTGCTGGTTCGTGTTGCGGAAGAGGATGGCGAGCGGGGCGCCGGTCGCGACGCCGTTCAGCACGCCGGACAGGATCTCCGGTTCGTCGGCCTCCTGCCGCGGGGTCGTCATGCCGGACTGGCCGGGCCTGCGGCGCACGAGTTCGGATTTCAGAAAATCGAGGTCAACCGGAAGCCCGGCGGGGACGCCGTCGACGACGCAGCCGAGGGCGGCGCCGTGGGATTCGCCGAAGGTGGTGACGCGGAACAGGGTGCCGAAGGTGTTGGAGCTCATTGGGAGATCACTTTCGATTCGAGGACGATGAGGAGACGGTCGACCGCTTCCTCCACGGGGAGGACTTCGGGCAGTTCGAGCACGGCGTCGGCGGCCGCGCGGAAGACCGGACGGCGGACGGCGCAGATGCGGTTGAATTCGACGGAGGGGTCGGGCTTGTCCGCCAGGAACGGCGGGAGCCCTTCGCGCGCCATGCGTTCGAACGCGGTGGGGACGGGGACGTCCATCCAGACGATAAGCCCGAGCGTGTGCAGGTCGTCGGGTGTGAGGCACGGGTTGGAGACCACGCCGCCGCCGAGCGCGACGACGGCGGGTACAGGCGCACCGGCAATGAACTTGCGGATGGTCTCCGCCTCGAGTTCGCGGAACCGCGCCTCGCCGACCTCCTTGTAGAGCGCGCGGACGGGTTTGCCCGCGTCGGCCTCCAGCAGGGCGTCGGTGTCGAAGAACGGCACCCCGAGCGTCTTCGCGAGCGCGGTGCCGAGGCAGGTCTTGCCGCAGTGCTTCACGCCGCAGAGCACGACGCGGCGGCCGAGCCGGGCGTTCAGGATGCGGATGCGCTGCCGGGAACAGCTGATCGCGAGGATCGTGCGGTAGAGGCGTACGGCGTCGTCCGCGAATACGGGCGGCACGGAAGCGCGGATCCGGTCGAGGATCACATGTTCGCGGCCGGGACGGCTCACGGGCATGTCCGCGGCGAGCTTGCAGTCGGCGATGCGGACGGCGGCCTCCATGCGGCGGATGAACGCCGGCAGCAGGGTCGCGTCAGCCGCGTCGATCTCGGCCCGGTGCGCATCGAGCGGAGACGGATTGTCCGGGGTGTTCGGCATGGAAGCAGCTCGGCCTCAGGCGTTGATCTTGCAGCGGAAGGGCAGGATGTGGCGGATCTTGACCATGAGGTCATCGAAGACAGGCGGCGTGATGGACTGTGCGCCGTCGCAGAGCGCGCAGGACGGGTTATTGTGGACCTCCACGATGATGCCGTCCGCGCCGGCCGCCGTCGCCGCGAGCGAGAGCGGCGAAACGAAGCGCGCGATGCCCGCGGAATGGCTCGGATCGATGATCACGGGCAGATGGGAGAGCGTCTTCAGCGCCGGGATGGCGGAGATGTCGAGCGTGTTGCGCGTGTAGGTCTCGAACGTGCGGATGCCGCGTTCGCACAGGATGACGTTCCGGTTGCCGGACGCCATGATGTACTCCGCGCTCATCAGGAGTTCCTGATAGGTGTTTGCGAGTCCGCGCTTCAGGAGGATGGGCTTGTCGCACTTGCCGATCTGCTTCAGCAGCTCGAAGTTCTGCATGTTGCGCGCGCCGATCTGGATCACGTCCACGTCGGTGAAGAGGTCGAGCTGGGAGAGGTCCATGAGTTCGGTCACGATGGGCAGCCCGGTGGCTTTCTTCGCCTCGAGCAGCAGGCGCAGGCCTTCCGCGCGGAGCCCCTGGAAGGAGTACGGCGACGTGCGCGGCTTGAACGCCCCGCCGCGGAGCATGTCCGCCCCGGACTTCTTCACGGCCTCCGCGACGGCGATGATCTGCTCCTCGCTTTCGACGGAGCACGGTCCCGCGATGACCGCGAACGACCCGCCGCCGACCTTCACGCCCGGCCCGACCTCGACGACCGTGTCGAGCGGATGGAACTTCCGGTTGGCGTTCTTGAACGGTTCCTGGATGCGTTTCACGTCCTCGACGATATCGAACTGCTTGATGATGTCGATGTCGATGTGCGAGGTGTCGCCGATGAGGCCGATGATGGTCTGCTGGATGCCTTCGCTGATGTGCAGCGTGACGTTCTGTTTGGTGAGCCAGTCCTTCAGTGCATCGAACTGCACGGAATCGGCGTTCTCTTTCAGGATGATGATCATGGAGCGGAAAAACCTTTTTTTGCGGGGCGCGGACCGCGGCCCGTCATTGCCGTTTGAGAAAAAAATACCAAATAAAATAGCATCTCTTCCCATTTATTTCAAGTTCGCGCGCACGAATAGCCTGAAAAAGGGCGGAAAAAGACCGGCCTCCGCATGAAAAATAAGTATTTTTAGGGGAAAAGCTTCTTGATTATTCAGGTCATCGTATTATATTACTGATGCAATAGCGTATGGAACAAAAACAACGAAGGACGAACTCGAAATGGCGCACATCATTTCCGGCGGCGAAACGAACTGGAACGCGGAAACGCTGACCTACTCGAACGGTGAAAACAGCGTCACGGTTTCGGGCGTCTCCACCGAACAGGTCACGCTGTATTTCGGCGACGACGGTTCGGAGCTGTTCGCCGCGCTGTCCGATTTGGGCGCGTTCGACGGCTTTACCTCGCGACGGATTTTCGAAGAGTCCGGCGACGGCCTGCTCGCCTGACGGGAGCTCGGCCGACAGGCGGAACAAGCATGCCGCTCAGTCTTCTTCCTCGTCGAACACGGACTTCCGGAAGAAACCGGCGATCCGGCCCAGTTCTTCCATTTTCCCGGCGGACAGGCCGGAAGCGCGTTCGAAACGCTTCTTGAGAAGCTCGGAATCGACGCCGAGGAAGATGGCGCGCACAAACAGGTTCTCGCGGAATTCCTCCGAGAGCTTCGCGAGCTGCGGGCTGTTGATGAGGGTGACGATGATCCGGTCCTCCCCCTCGTCCCTGCGGAGTTTGTTCCAGGAGACTTTCTGGATGATGCTGGCCTTCTGATCGGGCACCTTCAGGCGGAATGTGGATTCGGAGATGGCGTCGAGGATGCTGTCCGGATAGGCATGCGGGAAGAGCTTCATGCCGCGCAGGGCGGATTCGTCGGCGACAAGATACGGCAGGAGCGACTGCTGATTCAGGACCAGGAATTTCCGGATGCCGAGGCAGTTTCGCCGCGGGATCTCGTCTGTGAAAGCCTTGTCCGCCAGAAGCTCGTTCAGCATCCTGAGCGCGTCGGCACGTTCCGATTCGTCCTCGATCGTGTTCGGCAGGCAGTCCAGCAGGAGCACATAGTTCAGGGAAAGCTTGGAATCCTCCACCTTTCCGGCGACGCTTTCATCCATCGGCCCCTGCTCCAAGGCTGCCGGATCCGTTTTGACAGGCTCCGCCACGACCGGGCCGGAAGCCTTTTCCGGCGCCGGATCCGCCGGGTCCGTTTTGACAGGCTCCGTCTTCGTCCCGATGGCGATCTCTCCGCCCAGGGACGCGGCAAGATGCAGGTCGGCGAGCCGTTTCACATAGGCATCGACCTCTTTCTGATGTTCCGGCAGGAAAACATGTTCGGCCAGGGAATCGTCGAGCCTTTTCAGCTCGTCGCGTTTCGACATGACGGACAGGCAGAGCTTGTTCAGCGAATCGGGATCCAGTTCCTTCGCCTCCTCCGGTTTGAACGCCGCCGCCTGGTCCAGGAGCTCGTTCCGAAGGACCAGCGCACGGCTCTGGTTTTCCGCGGCGCGCAGGGATTCGAGCGCACGGACCGCCTCCGCGGGCGCTTTCGCACCGGCCTCATTGACAAACTTCTCGACCTGCCTCAGCTCCAGGCCGGACTCTTTGGACTCCTCCCGGATCATTTTCCATCTCGCCTGGTAGAACGCCTCGTCGCGGACCGAAGTGGAACCGGGTTTGACCGTCGAAGCGGACGCCGGACCCGCGGGAGCGGACGGCTTGCCGGATACAGGCGGAACATTCCCGCTTCCGCCGCCACCAGAGCGCAGGGAGACTGCCACGACGACCGCGATCACGACCAGGAGAAGCACGGCGGCAGCCGCGACGGCCGCGACGGGGATCTTCCTTCGCATCGGCGGAGCGGAGACACGGCCTGTCCCGTCGTCCGTTTTTTCTTCGGACGGGTCATCGGACGCGGAGGCGGACGCCGCGATGTCCCGGCGAATCGACTTCAGTTCGTCGACCACGTCGCTCCATGCTTCGGGCCTGTCCGCAGGGTTCTTCATCATGAGGGCGTCAACAAGGTCGGAGAGTCGTTTCGGGATATTCGGATTAAGCTCGCGAAGCGGAGTCTGGATATCGGAAAGCTGCATGGCGCAGACCTTCATGGGGTCCGTCCCGACGAACGGTTCATGCCCGATCAGAATATGGTAGGCCGTGGCGCCGAAGGAATACATGTCGGACTTGAACCCGGGGACGTCCTTGTCGCCGTTGATGATCTCCGGCGGGGCATAGGCGGGCGTCGCGCGGATGTCCTCGTCGGCGAGCTCGGGGTCCTTCGCCCGGCGCGCGAGCCCGAAGTCGGCGAGCTTCACCTTCCCGTTCAGGCGCATGATGATGTTTTCCGGCTTGATGTCGCCGTGGCTGAGCTGGTTGCGCGTCCAGGCGTAGGACAGGGCGTTGGCGACGGAAATGAAGACGTCCAGCGCCTGCGGAATGTTCAGCGGGCCGACGTTGTTCAGCACGCGCTCCAGGTTCTCCCCGGTGATCTTTTCCATCACGAAATAATAGATGCCGTCGTCGGTCACGCCGGCGTCGTAGGCCTGCACCACGTTCGGGTGCGACAGGCTGGCCGCCGCCCTCGCCTCGCGGAAGAAACGTTCCACATACAGCTCGTCGCTGGCGCTGTCGTCGGACAGGATCTTGATCGCCACTTCCCGGTCGAGATTGGTCTGTTTCGCCTGGTACACGATCCCCATGGCGCCGCGTCCGATCTCCTCCTCAATCTCGAACCCTGCCACGACCTCGCCCGGCCGGAGTTCGCAGCGAAGCGGGATGACGTCTCCGCATTTCTTGCAGAGATACGTCACCGTGCCGTCGTCGTGTTTCTGCGGCGTGGTCGGCGTAAGCTGCTGGCATTTCGGACAAAAAAGCATGGGATCGTCTTCCTGTTGCACCATGGCCGCCGGGCAGAGAGGGAGGTCGCATGCGGGCCGGCGGGGTCATGGCGTTAGTTTATTCTATTAAATATAGACCGAACCGCCCGAAACTTCAACCTCAAAATCTTTTTTTTCCTCTTTTTCGCCCGGTTTTTCGGAATTCGCCGCTTGTTTTTTCGGGGTTTCTGCGTTATATTTGTTTTCGCCATTCGCCCCGGCCCCGATCCGGCCGGCTCCGACAACCTTTTTCCAAGTTCGCCATGATTCAATTCGTCCCGCCGAAACTGACCGTCCCCTCGCAGCCGGAACAACCGCAGCCGGAAAAGACTCCGGTCCAGCTGGACCCGCAGAAGGCCTATCTCTTCGGCTCCACGCACATCGACGTCGGCGGATGTTCCTACTACCGCATCCTTTTCCCCTCGCAGCTGCTGTCCCAGGTCCACGACAACGCGGTCTTCTGCGACGTGCGCCTGCTCTTCAACTACCAGACCATCTTCCCGATCCTTTCGTCCTTCCGTCTGCAGCGCGCATGCGCCCTCTGCGACATCCGGTGGTTCCGCGACGTCATCCTGCCCGCGAAGGAGAAATACCGGTTCCCGGTCGTCTACGAGATCGACGACATCCTCGTCATGGAAGACATCCCCGTCTACAACTGCTACCGAGACATCTTCAAGGAAGGAAAAGACGCCATCCCGCTCTTCATGGCGGGATGCGACGCGATCACGGTCACGTGCGCGCCGCTCGCCGACTACTACAGCGAGAAGTTCGGGATCCCGCGCAGCAAATTCCGCGTCATCCCGAACTACCTGCCCCGCTATTTCTTCGACTCGTACAATGAAACGGCCGTCCTCGAACGCGTCCGCTCGCAGAAATCGCGGAAGCCGCGCATCTGCTTCTCCTGCGGCATGTCGCACTTCGACATGATGCAGACCGGCGCGGGCGACGATTTCTCCGGGATTCTGGACTGGATCGTCGTAAACCGGCACAAGTATCAGTTCGTCTTCCACGGCGGATTCCCCCCTGCCCTGAAAGAATACGAAGACGACTTCGAGTACATCCCCGTCGGCCCGTTCCTGGACTATCCGCGCGTGCGGCGTACCATCCGCGCCGACCTCTTTATTCAGCCGCTTCAGCATTCCCGGTTCAACGAGTGCAAGAGCCCGATCAAGCTGCTGGAGTCCTGGGCGGAGGGCGTGCCCGCGTTCGTGCAGGATATCGGCAGCTACAGGCAGATCGCGCCCGACGCGTGCTTCGACACGGCGGACACGCTCGACCGCATGGTCAACGGTTTATTCGCGGACCCGGACAAACAGTTTCAGCTCATCCGCGACAACTACGCGCGCATGGACGCCTGGTGGCTCGACGGCCACCTGGACGAATGGCTGGACGTCATGCTGTTCCCGAAAGGCCGGTAAAAAAGGATCGGTTCCCGCGCCGTCAAGCCCGCATTTCCGGCGGACTCAATCGATGTAAATAACGGGAGTCGGGGATACGAATTTGTTTTTGTTATTGATTTCGGGGAGGAGAAAGAGCCGGTGGCCTTTGTGGTAGTTTTCACGGAAATAGAAGTCGGCCCACTGTTTCCCCGGTGCGTAGACGATGCTCCACAAGGTCACGTCGTCGCCATCGTCGTCCCCCTGCGGATACCAGAACTTTTTTTGCGACTGCGAAACGCGCGCAATACAGGCCCGGACTTCCTGGAACGGCCGTTGGACTATCCAATTGCCATGAGCGCCGAACCCGCCGGCGAGAACGAAATCCGGGCCGATGAATTCGGACACGTGGTCGAATCGCAGATGGGACTCCTCGTCCCCGACGCCCTTTTTCGGGCTGTCGGCAAGGTAATGGTTCGTGACGACGTTCGTTTCCGCGACGAGCATTTCGCCGTTCACGTACTCCACGACCACGCTTTTCCCGCTCTTGTCCGCGATGGCGAAGTGATGCGCCGCGCCGATGGACGAATTCATGTCGTACTGATTGAGCAGTTCGACCGCCTCGTCCACGTTCGCCGCGCGGTCCAGCAGCAGCCGGATGGCGGTCGTGGTCGTGAGGTCGGGCTTGTCCGTCTTCTGGTGCGTCTCCTCCATGTCCCCCGCCATGAGGTCGGCGACGACCAGGCCCTTCTCGTTCATGCCGTCCAGCGGGACGTAAATCGCCGCGAGCGTCTGGATGCGCTCCGGCATGGAGCCTTCGGGATCGTAATCGTCCCCGAATCCGAGGAATTCGAGGTCGCAGGTGGAGAGCGATTCGTAGCCGTTCTCCGGCATGGTATGGACGATCATGGCGCGGCCCTTCTCCCAGTCGAAATTCCGCCCGAAATACACGTTGCCTTTCTTATCCTTCACACAGACCGTGGTGCAGCCGTAGTCGCCGGGCTTGATCTCGTTGTCCGCCCTCTTATAGTACCCGCCGGACAGAAACCCGATCAGGTAATCCGCCACGGCGGAATCGTCCGCCGCGCCGCCCCGGGCGAGGAAGTCGTCGAATCCGTAGTCGCCGCGGTATTCCATGACGTACAGGCCGTCCTGAAGCTTGTGGATGCTCCGCGCCGCCGTGACGAACGTGCCGAACATCCGCCATGCGCCGAACGCGACGACGGCGAGGATCAGGACAAGCGCGACGGGCGTCAGGATCAGGACGAGTTTCAGGCGCTTTTTCGTTTTGCTCTGCATGGAATCACCTCAGATTTGCGTGTTGCGAAAAAGGGACAGGACGTTCCGCCGCAGGCAAACCGGCGCGGAATGACGTCTGTTATTCATATCTAACAAATTAACGCTTCCCGATGAGTTTTTATTGCATCGGGAAGCGGATTTACATAGAGAAAGAACGACGGAAAACGCGCGGCGGCGTTACTTGCCGCAGCACTTCTTGTATTTTTTGCCGGAACCGCAGGGGCACGGATCGTTCGGGCCGACCTTCGGCGCGGTACGAACGTACGGCTTCGGGCCGACGATGGCGCCGTCGTAGAAGAACCATTCGCCGCCGCTGCGGCGGAACTCGGAGATCTCGTGGTGCTCCATCTGCATGTTGCGGTTTTTGTAGCGGGCGACGAACTCGACGATGCCGTCGGAATCCTTCTCGCCGCCGCGCTCGGTGCGGAGGATGGTGATGCTGTCCCACTCGGACTGCTCCGCCCAGTTCTTGACCTCCTGGCGGTCGCAGGTCGCGCGCTGTTCGGGGTGCGTGGAGTCGAGGATGAAATCGACGTGGCAGGTGGCGTAGGCGGAGTAGCGCGCACGCATGAGTTCTTCGGGCGTTTTCGCCTTGCGGGCGCCGAGGATGACGGGTTCGCAGCAGTCGGCGAAGTGTTCGCCGGAACCGCAGGGGCAGAGATCGGGGTTGGTGTTGATGCTCATGTAAGAAAAAACCTTTATGATTCGGTTGTTGAAGGTGCGGAGGAGATCGTGTCGAGGAAGACCTGCGGCGGCTTCTGCGGGCGGCCGTCGCGATTCATGAACGCGTGGACGGTCCAGCCTTCGGCGAGCAGCACGTCGCCGCGTTTCACGGTGCAGGCGATTTTGACACGGACGCCTTTCAGCTCGGCGAGGGAGGCTGTGATGGTGAGGATGTCCTCGAACCTGGCGGGCCGCTTGTAATGGCAGACGGCCTCGAGGACCGGGAGCGCGCATCCGAGCTCTTCGAGCTTGCTGTAGGGCAGTCCGATGGCGCGCATGAGCTCTTCGCGCGCCATTTCGAAATAGATGAGGTAGTTCGCGTAGTAGACGAACGACATCTGGTCGGTGTCGGCATACGGGACACGGTAGTCGATGGAGGCGGCGATCATGCGTCACCCCCGTCCTGAATGCACAGAACCATGGCGTCCAGCACTTCTTCGGCGGTCATGCCGCTGCTGTCAATGAAGACGGCGTCGTCGGCCTGTTTGAGCGGCGCGACGGAACGGTTCATGTCCTGGCGGTCGCGCTCGGCGATCTCGGCGGCCACGGAATCGACCGTGGCGTTGTCGGGCGTCTCGCCGCCCTGCGCCAGACGGCGGAGCGCCCGGACGCGCGGGGATGCGGTCAGGAAAAACTTGTATTTGGCATCGGGGAAGACCGCCGTGCCGATGTCGCGCCCTTCCATCACCACGAGCGAGTTCTTCGCCGCGTCGCGCTGGATCTGGAGCGTGAAGGCGCGGACGAATGGGATGGCGGCGACGTTCGAGGCGCCCTGCGCGATCTCGGGGGCGCGGAGCGCCTGCCCCGGGAACACGCCGTCGATCTCGATGTCCGGGTTGCCGCCGTCGGCGGGGACCGCGTACCGGATGGACGTGTCCGCGAGCATGGCGCGGAGCGCGGCTTCGTCGCGGGTGGAGATCCCGCGCTGCCCGGCCTTCCAGGCGATGGCGCGGTAGAGGGAACCGGTATTGATGTAGGGGATGCCGAGGCGGGCGGCGAGATTCCGCGCGGCTGTGCTTTTGCCGGACGCGGCGGGTCCGTCGATTGCGATCACTGTGCTTGCCATGGTCGGGGCTTCCTTCGATGAAAACGGGTTGAGGTTACTTGAGCTTGCGTGTATAGAACGAGACCTGGGCGGACCCGGCGGCGTCGCGGACGATGCCGAGGAGCAGCAGTTCGTCGGGGTCCTTCTTCATGAAGACCTCGCCGGCGCCGGCAAACAAATCGGCATGCTCCATGGTGGCGGGAGCCCAGCCCGCGCTTTTGATCTTCGCGGTCAGGTCGTCCATCACGGGCGCGATCTCGGAACCGGCGATCTCGTAGGTGCCGAAATGGGAACCGCGGTTCGGAAAGGTCATCAGCTGGAACGAGGTCGCGCCGGCGGCGACGGGGAACTCCTCGGGCCAGAGGGATCGGGGGCACTCCCGGGGCATGTCCTCCGGCAGGACCGTCGTGAACTGGAGAAGCGGATTCATGCCGCGGAGCTGAAGCAGGAAGATGCGCTGGGAACCGCCGCCCTCGAGCGGACGCCGCATGAGCAGGGACGATTCGTTGCCCGCCGCCTGCGCGGTGGGGAAGAGCTTCAGCACGGACGCCCGGACCAGCGAAAGCGGCTGGTCGGACATGGAGATCTTCATGGTCAGGTTCTGGCCGTTGATCGAGACCTTCTCCGACCAGAACTGCGTGGCGTCCAGCAGGGCAGCAAGCGTGTCCTCGGCGGATTCGGCGGAAAGGTCCGAAGCGCCGTTCTTTCCCGACGCGCCGCCGCCAAACGGCCAGATGGAGAAGACGTCGGCATGCAGTGCGCACGGCGCGGACAGGAGCAGCGCCGCGAGGACGGACAGACGGAACGATCTTCTGCTGAGGCCGAGGCGGATCATGACTTGCCCTTTCCGTAGATCTCGGACAGCACGGCCCAGACCTTCACGATCTGGACGGACGTGCCGATGGAAATCCGAACGTACGCCTTCGTGCGCGGATACGGGAAATACCGGACGAGGATGTTGCGGGCGCGGAGCTCGCGGAAGCAGCGTTCGCCGTCGCGGTCGGGCGGGGAGGCGAAAAGGAAGTTCGTCTCGGACGGAACGGCCTCGAACCCGAGGTCGAGGAGCCCGGAGAGGAGCATCTTGCGCGCCAGGCGGATCTTCTCGCAGCACTCCTCGAAATACTTCTTGTCGCGGAGCGCGGCGACGGCAAGCATCTGCGTGAGGTAGGAGACGTTGTACGAATCCTTCATCTTCATCATGCCGGCGATGGTCCGAGGATGCGCCAGCGCGAAGCCGAAACGCAGCCCGGCGAGCGAACGAGATTTCGAGAACGTGCGGGACACGATCACGTTCGGGAACCGCTCCACGAAATCGGCGCAGTTGTCGGCGGCGAAATCGGCGTACGCCTCGTCGATCAGCACCATGCCCCTGTAGTTCGCGCAGATCGTCTCCATCAGCTCGCGCGGGAAACTGTTCCCGGTCGGGGCATTCGGACGCGCGATGAGGAAGAGGTTCGTGCCTTCGAGCTGCTTCTGGATGTCGTCCGGCAGCGAGAAATCGTCCTTGAGTTCGATATAGCGGACCGGAGCGCCGTGGAGCGCCGCCAGCGTGGGATACAGCGTATAGGATGGACGCAGGCAGGCGATCGGCAGGTCGGCCGAGGAGAAGCACCGCACTGTGATGCTCAGCGTGTCGTCGGAACCGTTGCAGGCGATCACGTGGTCACGGGTCAGGCCGAACATCTTCGCGATCTCGTCGCGGACGGGGTCGGAAGTCGGATTCGGGTACAGGCGGAGGCGTTCCGGGTCGATGGAGGAAAGCGCCTGGAAGACGCCGGGGCACGGCGGGAACGGGTTCTCGTTGGTATTGAGCTTGATGAGCTCGGGGATATTGAGCTGTTCGCCGGGGGCGTAGCCGTCCATCCCGTCGATGTCCTTGCGGAAATAGGAAATATATTGGTCGGGAGTCATTGCCGGGAGCCTTTCATTTCAGGCCGTTTCTGCGGATGGAGGCGCTGCGCCCGTGGGCGTCGAGCCCTTCGAGTTCGGCGAAATGCTCGATCGCGCCGACTTCGCGCATCAGCGCCTTTTCGGTGAACGACAGGATGCTGCTGCGGCAGAAGAAATCGCCCGCCGTGATGCCGTGGAAGAACCTGGCGGTGCCGGCGGTCGGAAGCACGTGGCTCGGCCCCGCGGTGAAGTCGCCGGCGGGCTCGGGCGTCCACGGTCCGAGGAAGATGGCGCCCGCAGCATGGACTTTCTTCGCGAATTTCGCGGGGTCGGCGCAGTGGAGCTCGAGGTGTTCCGGAGCGAATTTCCCGGCGATCTCCGCAGCCTCGTCCATGGAGCCGCAGCGGATCAGGAAGATGCCGTTCTCCAGCACCTTCTGAAGCGGGCCCTGCCGGGTCAGCGTTTTGGACTGCTCCAGGATCTGCACCTTCACGGCTTTGAGCGTCTTTTCGGAATCCGTGACCAGGACGGCCTGCTCCAGGCCGGAGCCGTGCTCCGCCTGCGACAGGATGTCGGCGGCGGTCCAGGCGGGATCGACGCTGCCATCGGCGACGACCATGACCTCGGAGGGTCCGGCGACCATGTCGATGGCGACGCGTCCGAAGACATAACGTTTGGCCGCGGCGACGTAGGCGTTGCCCGGCCCGACGATCTTCTCCACGGCGGGGACCGTCTCCGTGCCGTAGGCGAGCGCTGCGATGGCCGTCGCTCCGCCCATCTTGTAGACGGCGGTGGCGCCTGCCGCGACCAGTGCGTACAAGGTGGCGGGGTTAACGGTGCCGTCCTTGCGCGGCGGCGTGGCCGCGATGATCTCGCGGACGCCGGCGGCCTTCGCGATGGCGACGGTGTGGAGCGCGCTGGAGACCAGCGGCGCCGTGCCGCCGGGCACATAGCATGCCACGCGGTCCATGGGCTTGAACTGTTCGCCGAGCGTGACGCCGGGACGCGGATGCGAGGTCCACGAACGCGGTATCTGCATCTTCGCGAATTCGGTGATATTTTTGCGCGCGAGGCGGATGGCATCTTTGGTCTTGCGGGAGACCGACTTCTTCGCGGCGGCGATCTCCGCCTCGGAGACTTTCAGCTCGGGCGAAGTCAGGATGACGCGGTCGAACTTCGCGATCTGCGCCAGGACCGCCGCATCCCCGTGCTGACGGACCTCGTCCACGATCGCCTGTGCCCGCGCCTCGATCTCGGGGGGGCATGCCGGCCGTGTATAAAGCGATTGGAGAGCCTGCTCGTAATCGGCATCGGTGCAGTCAATGATCTTCATGGAGAAAAGGTCCTTTCGGTTTCGGGGGCGCAAACAACAATAACATATAAAGATAGCTCAAAAAACGAATTTTTCCAGTCGAAACCTCCAAAAAGTCGCTTTTTTCAGGCGGCCCGCGCACATCCTGCCGATGCAATGCTTTTTTTTGAAAAAATCGCGTGGGAAGACTTGCTTTTTCGGAAATCCCGTCTAAATTAATCGTCAGGAAGCAGCGGTTCATTCCTCTGAACAAAGAATATATCGGGGCCGCAAGGCCTTATTGCACCTACTTTTAAGTTGGAGCGGTATATGAAACCCTGCTTCTGTTTTTTTGCCATTTTTCCGGGCGGATCGCGGATGTTTCCGAATCCGCTTTTTTTTGTCTTTTCGTCTTGATTTTTGAAAAGAAGGAGTTATTTTAATAAATGAAGAAATTTATCCCGAATCACTCTGCTCAATTGACTAAAAAATTATAATACTGCAACCCGGAGGAAAACCGTGAAAAAATCATCCAGGATTCTCGGACTCGCCGTCATCTGCACCGTCATAGCGGTTTTGATCATCCTTGCCCTTTCCTATCTCTACAGAACAAACGATTTCTTCCGTTCGCTCTTCGAAGGCAACGTGACCACATCGACGCAGCACGCGACGGGAAATGACATCCACGAGGCGGCGAAAACCGTCGAAAGCATCAACAGGACGGCGGCGCACCTGTCGTTCTTCATCCTCATTTTCATCCTCATTCTCCAGGCGTTCGCGTTCGTGACCGCCGCCGGCGTCTTCTCCGGCCTGAAGCACAGTACCGAACCCGTCCCGGTCCGACTGAAAAAGCTTGACAACGCCGACCTCTTCCTGGACCTGCCGCTGTATTTCGGCCTGCTCGGCACCGTCGCCAGCTTCATCGTGATGTCGTTCAACCCGAACATCAGCCGACTCATCGCATACTCCTCCACGCTCGTCGGCATCATCTTCAGCGTGATCCTGCGGCTGACGCTCCAGTACCCGCTGAAGCAGTCCCTCATCTGCGCCGCCGCTGAACTCAACGAAAAGGAATCCGAAAAGTGAACCGGTCCATTCTCATTGTCACATGCGACTTCCTGGTCCTGGCGGCAATGTCCCTGTCGATCGGAATGACCGAAGTCGGAGACCCCTCCGGAGCCGCGAAGATCTCGTCTCCGGCGTCGCGCCTGGTCGAGATGATCGACGAGGAGCTTGCCCGCCACGAAGCGGTGAAGGAGCAGAAGGACGAGCTGGAAAAACGCCTTGAGGAATTCCGCGAACTCGCGCTCAAGGACGAAAAGCAGCTCCTGTCCAAGGACGAGGAGATCGCACAGGCCCAGGCCAAACTCGCCGAGACCCTCGCCGCACTCACGCAATCGAGGGACGAGCTCGCCTCGGAAAAGACCAAGTCCGAACAGGAACTCGCAAAGAGCGCCGCCGAGCTCGCGAAGACGAAGGACGAACTCTCCTCCGAAAAGACCAAGTCCGAACAGGATCTCGCGAAGAGCGCTGCAGAACTCGCCAGGATCAAAAAGGAGCTCGACGAACGCGAGGCCGCGCTGAAGCGTTCCGCCGCCGTCATCGAGCAGAAGGAGAGCGAACTGAAGATCTCCGCGAAGGAACTCGTGGAACGCGACAAGGTCATCCGCGAAAGCGAAGACCTCCTCGAAAGGAGCGAACGTTCCCTCGCGCGCGTCATGCAGGAAAAGGCCGCCGCCACCGAAAAACTCCAGGAGAGCGAGAAGTCCCTGTCCCGGACTTCCGGCCAGCTCGAAATGACGAAGCTCGAACTCGAGGCGCTCCGCGAACAGGCCCGCCTCGACCGCGCACGCGCCGACGAGGCCGTCGCGAAATTCCACGCCGCCGAAGTCGAACTCGTCGAAACGAAGTCCCAGCTCACTTCCGCGCAGACTCAGCTGAGCGGCATGGTGCGCGTGCTGGCGGACGTCAATTCCGACCTCGTGAAGACGAAATCCGACCTGGATAAATCCGAACAGTCGCTTGCCGTCTCGAAGGAAACGATCGCCCAGACCGAAAAGCTCATGGGCGAGAAGGACAAGCAGATCGCGCAGACCGAAAAGCTCATGGGCGAGAAGGACAGGCAGATCGCGGACAAGCAGCGCGACCTGGCCGAGACCCGCAAGGAAGCCGAAGAACTGAAGAAGATGCTCAACAACGACGTCCTCACCAGCTACAACGCCTCCGCTCTGGAGCTCTCCTTCCACCTCGTCAACGACCGCATCTTCAACAACATCGTCATCGACAAATCCTTCTTCCTACCGGCCGTGACGCTCAACGGAAAGACCTGGCTCGTCTCCGCCTTCCGCGACACGACCGCCCTCAACCTGTACTCCGGCTACACCAAGGTCACCGAGCTCGAGTACAAGGCACGCCGCCCGCAGAGCAAGGATAAATGGTCCGCCGTCACTGGCCCCGCCATCTGCCTGGCGGAAGACGCCCGCGTGTGCATCTTCCCCGTCGACGCGGGCAAGGCCGAACCCATCCGCGCGATCACATTCGACGCGCTCCGCGAACGCGGCGTGGACAACCTCACGCTCTTCAAGTCGGCGACCTTCTCGAAGGATTCCGCCGACATCACCGGCCGCTGCTCCGTCAGCATGAAGCAGGGCGACAACTACCTGTACATCCGCAACTCGAACCGTTCCTCCAGCGAGCTCAGGGCAGATGTCGGCGACATCGTGCTGTCGAAGGAAGGCTTCTTTGTCGGCGTGGTCGTGAAAGTCTCCTCGACCGACCTCGGGCAAACCTCCACGGCGCAGTGCTTCGTCTTCACCGGCGAACCCGACCTGAAGAAAGCTCACCAGCTCCGCCTCACGAAGGAGCGTTCCCAGACGCTCTACTACGATTTCGTGGAAATGCACGAGTCCCTGCGGAAACTCACCGAACAGATCGACAAAAAGAAGTAACCACCCCCGCACAGACAACAGAATCCCCCCCTCCCCGAAAGCCAAACAGGCGGCGCACACCGGACACGACCCGATGCGCCGCCGATTCTTATTCAAGCCGCCGGACCGTCCGGCATTTTTCAGGACCCCACAGCCATGCAGAAAATCATCGAAACCATCGTCTCCATCCCCGCCATCTACCGCACGATCTTCCTCCTGATCTGCTCGAACTGCTTCATGACGTTCGCCTGGTACGGACACCTGAAAAACATGGCGAGCAAGCCGTGGTGGCTGGCCGCCATCGTCAGTTGGGGGATTGCACTCTTTGAATATTTGCTTCAGGTGCCGGCGAACCGCATCGGCTATACCGCGCTCACGCTCGCCCAGCTGAAGATCATGCAGGAGGTCATCACGCTCTCCGTGTTCGTGCCGTTCTCCCTGTTCTTCATGGGCGAGAAATTCCGCCTCGATTTCGTCTGGGCCGCCCTCTGCCTCTGCGGCGCCGTCTTCTTCATCTTCCGCAAGTAACACACTGCGTGTGCTGTAGTAGTGCTCTCAGCTTCGCTTGAGCACACATTGCGTGTGCTGTAGTAGTGCTCTCAGCTTCGCTTGGGAGGGCAAGCCCTCCACTACAGTAGTGCTCTCAGCTTCGCTTGAGCACACACTGCGTGTGCTGTAGTAGTGCTCTCAGCTTCGCTTGGGAGGGCAAGCCCTCCACTACAGTAGTGCTCTCAGCTTCGCTTGGGAGGGCAAGCCCTCCACTACAGTAGTGCTCTCAGCTTCGCTTGGGAGGGCAAGCCCTCCACTACAGTAGTGCTCTCAGCTTCGCTTGAGCACACACATTGTGTGCCGTACAGTGCCCGAGCGCAGCCGGGCACTATATCAGTTGAGGACTTGTCCTCACGCCTGCCAGTGGCGGTTGACCGGCCAGTACTGGAAGGACGGCGTCTCGTACGGATGCGACTCTTTCAGGGCCGTCAGGACGACTCCCAGCACGCTTTCCTCCACCACGAACTCCAGCTTCCATTCCTTCACGTGCTCCACGCGGCCGGGTTCGCCGTAGAACGGATGCGCGCCATCCAGCGGACGGAACTGTCCGGTCCCCTCGGTCTGCCAGCAGCAGGAATCATAGTTGCCGAAGTACCCGGCCCCGGCCTCGAAGATCGCCGTTTTCACGGCCTCCACATGCGAATCCGGCACGTAAACGTCAAGACGATAAAAGTGCATAACGACTCCTTATGGAATGAATATCCCCTATGGTTTTCGGATGCGGAGAAACAGGCGCGTACCGGCATCGTGAGGAAGTATGAATTCCGGGGTGCGTTCGGCGCGGACGCGTTTGTCGGCGAGCAGCGCGGGCCATTCGTCCGCGGCCTGGGACTCCGTGCGGAACACGCACAGGCTGCCGCCCTGCCCCAGCAGATTGCGGCATTCCCTGACAAGCTCGGGCGCACCGGCGACCGCGCGCGCCGTGATCGTACGGAACGCCCCGCGGTATTTCTCCTGTGCCGCCAGCTCGTTGGCGCGGGCGTGGACGGGATGAAGATTGGAAAGTCCGCAATCCGAGGCGGCGCGCTCCAGGAACGCAACCTTCTTGCCGCGCGAGTCGATCGCGGTCACGTCGAGCATGGGGCGCGCGGCGGCCAGCGGAAACGCCGGAAGCCCCGCGCCGCACCCGACATCGGCGATGTGCACGCCGTCGGCGAAAAGGTCCGGCAGGGCGCGGAGTGCGAGCACGCAGTCGCAGACGTGCTTGCTCCAGTAGGCTTCCGGGGGGATCGCCGTCAGGTTCAGGGATTCGTTCGTCTCGTACAGCAGTTCGCCGTACCGCGTGCAGAGCGTCAGGAAAGCGTCCAGCCGGTCCGTCCCGACGCATTCGAGCAGGAATGCGCGTTCGGCATCGTCCGGCGGCGGCAGAAAAGCGGCCATGCTCACGCCTCCACGGCGCAATAGCAGGACATCGCGCACAGCAGCAGGAAATACGCGGCGGACCCCCAGCGCACGGCGGAATTGCGGAACGACAGCCGGAACCAGTCGCGGAGCCAGTACGGCTTGGCGGACAGCAGGATCCCGATCACGCCCGCGATCAACACCAGCGCCGCCAGGACCGGATAGCCCGGGAGCTGCGCCGGATACGCCGCCTTCAGCACGGAATGCGCACCGAGAATCAGGATGGCGGCGGCGGCACGGGCGAACAGGTAGTTCAGGAAGATCGCGGCGAGCACGATGGAGACGAGGATCAGCGGCAGGATGAACCCCTGGAACGGCGAGTCCGGCATGAAGATCGGACGGATGTTCGGGACGCACCAGAGCAGCGCGACCGCAGTCAGGACCGTGCCGGAGATACGCTCGCGCGGGAGTTTTTCAAGCATGCTCCGCACGGCGGGTTCGCGCCGCACGGTCAGGATGAAGGGCGCCGCCGCGGCGAACGAAACGGCGGCGGCGAGGACAAGCACGACGGAAAGCGGCATAACGGATCACTCCCCGTCGATGATATTCAGGGGGATGATCTCCTGAATGTCGGTCTTGTTGTATTCTTCGGTGATGCCGGCGGAATGGCGGAACGCGATCTTCTTGGATTCCTCGGTATACTTGTCGGACAGGCGGCCCGTGTATTTGCTGCCGTTTTTCAGGATGATCGTGGTGTCGGGCAGCCAGAAGGAGACTTCCGGGACCTGCACGGCCTTGCCTTTGCCGACGGTAATCGTGATGCTCTTTACATCGGGCTTGGCGTACTTGTTCGACACGGTGATCGTGTGCTCTCCGGCGGCGAGGTTCTTGATCGTCACGCGCCTGGAGACGTCGCGGGACTTGGACTCCGCCTCGGTCCGGCAGATGAACTTGCCGTCGAGGTAGATGTTCATGCCGGGCGGGTTCACGGAGAGGATGATGCTGCCGGTGTTCGAATCGAGCGTGAACGTGCGGTCCATGGGCTCGCCCGGATGGACCGTGACGGTCTGCTCCAGCGGGTCGTAGCCGTCCTTCTTCAGGAGGATGGTGTAGTCGCCGGCCTCGATGGAGTCGCGCTTGTAGGGCGTCACGCCGTAGTCGATGCCGTTGATGAAGAGGGCGGCGCCGGTGGGCTCGCTGTCGAGGAAGAGGGAGCCGGGAAGCATCTCCAGGGAGATATCCTCCTCCGTGGTCTCGTCCCGTTTCACCGTCACGATCTTCTCATAGGGTTTGTAACCGGTCTTCGCGAGGCGGATCTTATGCTGGCCCTGTTCAAGGAAGTCCTTGAACGGCGTGGTGCCGTAGGACAGGCCGTCGATCTCGAGCTCGGCGGTTTCCGGGTTGCTGTTCACGGAAAGCGTGCCGATGTTGTTCATCAGCGGGACGTTGATCAGGATCGGCCGTCCGTTCTGCACCTTCCAGGAGATGTCGCGGCGCGTGTAGCCGGCCATCTGGACGGAGGCGGAATAGGATCCGAGCGCAAGGTCCGGCAGGAGCACGGGCGTGTCGCCGATCTCCTGCCCGTTCATCTGCACATGGGCGCCGGTCGGTTCGGAGTTGATGATGACCGTGGCAGTTTCCGGCACGAGCGCGACATGGGCATCGACCTGACGGCCCGGGACGACGGTCACCGGCAGCCAGGCGGGCTCGTAGCCGTCCATGGAGATTTTCACGATATACATCGCGGATGGCACGGGATTGGTCACGCGCGGGGTCGTGCCGATGACCTTGCCGAGGATGGAGACCTGGGCGCCGGACGGCTCGGACGTGATGTTCATGCTGCCGTAGTCGCTCAGGTCTTTTTCGGGCATCTTCTTTTCGCACGAAGGCAGGAACGTGAGGGCTGCGGCGCAGACGGAACAGACAGCAGAGAGAAAAAGACGTTTCATCATATCAGTTGTTCCTCAAAGACATTTTTTTCTCGATTTTGATCTTGTTTTCCCGGATGGCCTGGTAGGTCTTGCTGTCGGGCGGGAAGATGTCAAGCAGGCGGTTGCACTCGGCGATGGCCTTGTCGTACTCGCGCTGCTCGTAGAAGAGGCGGACGTTCTTCAGCCCCTCCTGGTGAATCTCCTCCAGCTTGGCTTCGGCCTTCGCGAGCCCGTCGCGTGCAGTCTTCCACTCCGCGGGCTTCGGGTCGTCGAAAAGCTGGTAGCGGCGCAGGGCGAGCCTGTAGTTGACGATCGCCTTCGGCAGATTGGACGGGGTGGTGTCGATGTTGCGGAACGCCTCCTCGGCGACGAACAGGAACGTGCGTGCGTCCTCCAGGATCCGGTCGACGTTCTGGGAGATCACGCCGAGATCGTATTCGTCGAGCAGAGTCTCGTTGATGATGGTCTCCACGCGGTTGAACGTCTCGGAGACGTCGTTGGAGACCTTCACGTCGCAGAACTTGCTGCCGAACCCGACCATGATGCGGCGATGCTGGCGGTTGTCCTGCGAGGTCCCGGCGATTTTCTCCTGCTGGAGGTCCATGAAGCCGGAATCCAGGATCTGCTGCTTGAGCTTTTCGATCAGCGTGTCGGGGAGCGGCTCCTTGAAGAGTTCATAGTAGCGACGCTTGTTCTGCGGCTCGTCCAGCGTAACCTCCATGAGGCCGTTTTCGACCTGGAGCACGAAACGGAACACCGCGGTCCCCGAAACGGATTCCTTTTCGTAGTAGAGGACGAAGGGGTTCTCGACCTTCTTTTTGGCGGGGGGCTGGTTGACAGGCGTCTGCGAAGTCTCGTTCAGCTTGAGGAAAATCCAAAGTCCGACGCATGCGGCCAGGATCACGATCAGGGCGAAGATCACGTTGCTCAGGAGCTTCTTCGTGTGGTTCGCCTGCTGCGCGGCGTTCTGCTTCTTCTTGAAAAGCCCGTGCGGGACTTCCGCAGGGGAAACGGGAGCGGAGGCAGGAGACGGCGCAGAAGGCGCGGGGGCGGGTTTCGGCATCTCCGGGACCGGCCCCGTGCTGGTCGGGACATTGGACGTCGTATTCTGCGGACGGAAGAAAAATGGCTGCTGCACCTGGGTGGATTGCTGCACGGTCGGTTGAGGTGAAACGGAAGACGGCTGCACGGCCGGACCGGGCTGGACGGACGGCGGATTTCCCGCCGGCGCCGGAGCGGAATCCATGCACCGCAGGAGCTGGTCTCCGATCGTGATGACGGAACCGGATGCGAGGCGTGCCACGCCTTCCACGGGGATATCGTCAACGAGCGTGCCGTTGGTACTGCCCAGGTCGCGGATCAACCAGTTCCCGGCGGCATCGCGCTCGATTTTCGCATGGTAGCGGGAAACGCCCCCCATCGGCAGCTGGATGGTGTTGTCGCTCTCGCGGCCGATCATCGTGCCGGAGGGGATCAGTTCCATCGTCTGCCCGGTCAAAGCGCCGTTCAGATACATGATTTTCATACTGTCGGATTCTCCTTGCTGGGGCACACCGTACTTTGCTCCCCGGCTGTATGAGTGGTGAAATTCGTCCGTTTCTCCGGCGGCACGGTCTCGGCATTCAAGTCAAGCCGGTCCCCGGGCATGGTCCCCGTGTGCGCGAGCGCGCCCGGGGGAAGTTCTATCACCGACTGCGCCCCCCTGCACCACACGGCGAACCGCCAGGGGCGGCAGCCGGGATGCGTCTGCAGGACGGTATTGTCCGTCCCGAGGAAGATCACGTCGATGGGAAACGTCATAAAACACGTATGGATGCTGGAACATGACGGAAAGACCATCGCGTCGATCCCGATCTGTTCGAACGGGCGTCCGATCATCCCGCGCAGGCGGTCGGCGAACGACACGGCCTGGAAGGTCCGGTAGGACAGCACGGTCTTTTTTGTGAGGTTCCGGATCACTTGAAAATCTCCAGCGCGCGCATCAGCATCGGCGCGATCACCACGGTAAACACGGCGGGGAAGATCAGCAGCGCCACGGGGAAAAGGATCTTCACGGGCGCTTCGCTCGCCAGCTTTTCGGCTCGTGCGAACCGTTTCGCGCGGAGCTGTTCCGCCTGGATCCGCAGGACCTGGCCGATGCTCACGCCGAGTTCGTCGGACTGTACGATCGCGTTCAGGACGCTGGTCAGTTCGGGCTGGCGGACGCGCTGCGTCATTTCCTTCAGCGCGGTATGGCGCGGCTTGCCGAGCTGGATCTCGTGGAGCGCTTTGCGAAGCTCGAGCCCGAGCTCGTCCGCCGGACGGCGGTTCAGAATGTCGCGAAGGGCAGTCACGAAGTCCTTGCCCGCCTCGACGGACAGCGTCAGCAGGTCCAGCACGTTCGGCAGGGCCTTCAGAATCTGCAGGTGCCGGCGCGCAACCAGGCCGCGAAGCCACACCTGCGGATAAAACACCATGCAGAACAGCACCAGGAGTCCCGCCATCGCGTTGTTTGAGGCGAAAAAGAGGACCGTGAAAAGGACGCCGAGGACACCCATCAGGATACGCACCGTCATGAACTGCTCCGCGGTCAGAGCCTGCTCGTAGCCCGCCATGGCGAGCTGTTCGCGCAGTTTCTTCATGGTGCCGGAAAGAGCTTCCGAGGCGCAGAGCCGCCGGAAATTCGGCGTGAACGGCAGGAAGATGCGGAAAAATACGGGGATATGGCGCGCGTCCTCGCCGAACTGCGCCTTCTCGACGTCGATCGCGGAGATCATTTCCGCGACAAGAAGCACCACGGAGGCCGCGCACATCCCGGCGAAAATGCTTGCCAGAAGCATGAAGATCTGTTCCATTTGCCTCCTCCTTTACACGTCGATCGTCGTGATTTTACGGATCCACAGGAACCCGCAGACGACCATGACGATGACCAGCCCGAGCACTACGATCCCCGCCAGGGACCCGAAGAAGGGGTCCATCAGGTCGGGCGCCAGGCGCATCATCGCGAACATGAGCACGAACGGCACGGACGCGATCAGCCATGCCTGCATACGGCCCTGGGATGTCAGGGCGCGCACACGCTGCATGATGCGCATGCGTTCGCGGATCACGCCCGCCAGCTCCTCCAGCACGGACGTCAGTTCGCCGCCCGTCTGCCGCGCCGTAATGATCGCCACGGAAACAAGCTCGAAATCCTGGGACTCGAGGCGATCGGCCATCTTGCGGAGCGCGGCATCGAACTGCACGCCGAGGCGGAGTTCCTGCAGGAGCAGCGTGAATTCAAATGAAATGGGATACCGGTTCTCCGAGGCGACGTTCTCCAGCGCCTGCGTAATGCTGAACCCGGCCTTCAACGCGCTGCTCATGGAGAGGAGAGCGTCCTCCAGCTGCTCGTTGAACTTCGCCAGACGCTGTTTCTTCAGTGCCCTCAGGTAGAAGCGGGGCGCCAGGAACCCGATGACGGCCGAAACCGTGCCGACCGCGATGGTCCGTATCCAGCTGACTTCGCTCGACAGGAACGAACTCAGCCCGCCGAACAGGATGAACGACACCGCGGCGATCGCGATGCTCAGGTCCAGGATCCGGTTCGCCGGCATCTGGAGCAGGATGTCGTCCAGCTCGACCGCCGCCTCCGCCAGAAAACGTTCCTTGTAGCGGGCGGACGTGTAGGACATGAATTCCACGATCACGAACGTGGCGAACAGCGCGCACAGCCCGGCGCAGACGGATGCCAGCAGGTACATGTTCTCCGAAATGAAGTCCGGCATGTCAAATGCCTCCCCTCTTGCCCGCTCTTGGAGTCGGCGAGAACATGGAAAGGTCCAAGTCGAGGTTGGCGCGGCGGATGTCCTCGATGAAGGTGGGGATCGCGCCGGTCGGCTCGAAGTGCCCCAGCAGGCGTCCGTCCTCGCTCCAGCCGTCCTGGCGGAATTCGAAGAGGTCCTGCATCGTGATGATGTCTCCCTCCATCTTGGTGATCTCGCTCACGCACACAACCTTGCGGCTGCCGTCCTTCTCGCGGTTGATCTGGACGATGATGGAGATGGCGGACGCGATCTGCTCGCGAATGGCGCGCAGGGGCAGGTCGAACCCCGCCATCAGGACGAGCGTTTCGAGGCGTGCAAGCGCGTCGCGCGGGGAGTTCGCATGGATCGTGGTCAGCGAGCCGTCGTGGCCGGTGTTCATGGCCTGGAGCATGTCGAGCGCCTCGCCGCCGCGGCATTCGCCGATGACGATGCGGTCGGGGCGCATGCGCAGGGCGTTGCGCACCAGGTCGCGGATCGTGACCTCGCCCTTCCCCTCGATGTTGGCGGGGCGGGACTCCAGGCGGACCAGGTGCTCCTGCCTCAGCTGGAGTTCGGCGGCATCCTCGATGGTGATGATCCGTTCCGTCGCGGGCAGGTATCCGCTCAGGATGTTCAGCAGGGTCGTCTTGCCGCTTCCCGTTCCGCCGGAGATCAGGATATTCTTGCGGAGTTTCACGCAGACGTCCAGGAAATGCGCAATCTCGGCGGTAATCGAACCGTACGAGACCAGTTTCTCCACGGTGAGGGGCGTCTTGGCGAACTTTCGGATCGTGATGGAGGGACCGACCAGGGAGAGCGGCGGGATGATGGCGTTCACGCGGGATCCGTCCTTCAGGCGGGCGTCGACCATCGGCGAACTCTCGTCGATGCGGCGCCCGAGCGGGGAGACGATGCGTTCGATGGCGGCGAGCACCTGGTGGTCGTCGGCGAACGCGGTATCGGTCTTATAAAGGATGCCGTTGTGCTCGACATAGACGTTGTCCGGGCCGTTGACCATGATTTCGGTGATGTCGTCGCGCGCGATGAGGTCCTCCAGCGGGCCGAGCCCGATCGCTTCGTGGTAAAGCTCGTTTTCGATCTTCTCCTGCGTCACGCCCGCCGGCAGCGGGATGGAGAGTTCGTTCAGGATCTCGTGGATGGTCGTCCGAGCCTTCTCCTCCAGGTCGTTTTCCGAGACGCTGTTGAGCGCCAGGCGCTTCATGTTCAGGCGAACCAGCAGTTCGCTGTGCGCCTGCTTCTTGATCTCCTGCACGAGGGGACGTGCCGACATCGGGATCCCGCTGACCGCGAGGATGCGGCTTTTGAACTGCTGTTCGGAGTCGGCGGGGACTTCTGAGGGCGGAGGCGGGGCGGAGGCGGGGCGCCCGGGCTTCGAGCCGGGACGCGCCGCCCCGACGATGATGTGTACGGAGCCGATCTCGATGTCGCTGTCCGCGGGCACGTTCACGAACTCGCGTCCGATGCGCTGTCCGTTCAGGTACGTGCCGTTGGAGCTGCCGAGGTCGGCGATACGGAGCGAGGAATCCTGCGCCTGAATCACGCAGTGGAGCTTCGAGACGCCCACGAACGGAAGCTGGATCGGGACCGCCTCGGACGATCCGACCTGGTACTGGCCGGGCGGAATGCTCAGCGGGGAATCCGGCTGTCCTGGCATTTTCAAAATGACTTCGACCATGGAAAGAACTCCTTGTCCGAATCAGTATCCGGTCGTTTTCCTGAGCAGCTGTTCGCGTTCGGCCGTGTAGTCCTTGATATGCTGCTGGAGGAATGCCCAGTCGACGCTCTGCACGTCGGTCGTGATGTTCGGGTCCTCGTAGCTCCGCAGGGACAGCGTCAGCGTGCCTTTCTGCTGCGCGAAGATAATCATCTCGACTTCCTTCGGGGTCAGCTCGAGCGTAACGGTGCTGTAGGAACGGCCGACCGCGGAAGCGCCGGCCTGCGCGCCGTTCTGCTGCGCGTAGCCGATGTCCGTGCCGGTGGCAAGGACCTTGACGCGCTGGAGGATCGTCATCGTGACCGTGTCACGCGAGGAGTCGCCCTTGGCGTCCGGGAAATGGAACGTGCCGATCACGTCAACGAAATTGTTCGGGCGGATCAGGCCGGAGACCGAGGTCACGGAACTGACGGGGATCGACACCGCGCGCCAGCCGGATCGCGTCTGCGCGGGGAGCCCGGTGCGCTCCTTGGTGAAGACCTGCTTGAAATCGCGCCAGGTGAGGATGTCGCCGCGGCGGACCATGGAGCGAACGGGGGACCCGATCACGTCATTCCGGCGGTCCCATGGGATCTCGAGCGTATTGGCCGCGGCATTGGCGAACCGCATGCCCTCGTACATCTCGATGTCCGATTCCATGAGCTTGTCGCCTTCCGCCACATCGGTCTTCATCCTGATCAGGCGGACCCGGACCGCGCTGTTCATGATCTTGCTGCGCTCCTGTTTGATCTGCTGGTAGGTGAAGATAAAAGCCAGCACGCCGAAAAACACCGCCGCCAGCATCAATATTTTTTGTCTCATAGATCGGGTCTCCTGTTTGAACTGTTTTTCCGGGGGACGGGACGGCGCCGGGCCGCCCTCGTTTCAAACCGCCGCTTATTTATCGACGAGCGCGAACGCCATGGACAGCTCCGTGACCACGCGGCCACCGACGACGAGGTTGCCGGTGCCCTTGCCGAACCTGCGGGTGAAGTTCGGCAGTTCCAGCGTCATGACGAGCTGGTCGCCGGGGAAGACGGGCGCCTTGAATTCGGCGGACTCGATGCCCATGAAGTAGGCGAGCTTGTTCTTGTTCGACTCCTTGCCGAGCAGGAGGATCGCGCCGGCTTCGGAGATGATCTCCGGCTGGACCGAGTTCGCCAGAACCATGTAGCCGTCGCCGTAGGTGCGGATCGGCGGCTCGCAGCTGCCGAGGTTCTTGATCGCGGTCACGGTGGTCTCGCCGAGGCTCGACACGTAGTCGACATACAGGAAGGGATAGCGATGCGGGATCACGTCCATGACTTTGGTAACGTCCTGCGGCGCGTCGTCGGCCTTGTCGAACGGACCGAACGGCGGAGGCTCGGGCAGGGATTCCACACGGTCGCGAACGGCAATCACGAGCTCGGCCTGGCAGGCGAGCCCGCCGTTGTTCGTCACGGTCGCGCTGAACGTGGCTTCCCCGTTTTCAAGCTTCGTCAGGGAGACTTCGATCAGCATGCGGTCGCCGGGCGTATTCGGACGGCGGAACTTCACATTGCGGATGGATTTCACATAAATATCGCGGGTGCGCTGCGGGTCGAGGCGTTCCCAGACCGCAATTTCGGCGAGCTGGGCAATGGCCTCCACCTGAAGCACGCCGGGGAGGATCGGATGTCCGGGGAAATGCCCCTGGAAGCAGTGGTCGCCGATGGTGAGGTTGCGCCAGCCGGCGAGATGGTCGTCGTCGATGACCTTCACGCGGTCGAGCATGAGGTATTCGGGATTGACGGGCAGGATCGCGCGGATGTCCCGGATGGACAGGATGGTGTCGGGTTTCATGAGTCGTCTCCTTACTTACTTTGCGGCTGCGGCCGCGGCTTCCTGTTCGAGCATGGCCAGTGCGAGTTTGAAATGGGTCGGGTGGCCGGATTTGACCGACATGACATGGGCATGGAAGCGTTTGCCGACCAGGTACAGGTCGCCGATCATATCCATGATCTTATGGCGGACAAGTTCATTGGGGTAGCGCAGGCCATCCTTGCAGATCAGCGCACCGTCGTGCAGGATGATGGCGTTGTCGAGGCTGCCGCCCTTGGCAAGTCCGGCGGCGATGACCTGCTCCAGCTCCTTGTACGGGCAGAAAGTGCGGGCGCCCTCGAGCTCGTTTTTAAAACTCTCGGTTGTGACCTGGCAGGAAAAGAACTGCGTGTCGAGTTCGCTGTAGCCGAACTGCGTGGTGAATGAAATCTTCAGGTCGTCGGCGGGCAGCAGGGCCAGCATCGCGGATCCCTCCTCGAACACGATCGGCGCTTTCGCAGTCCAGTAATGCGCCTCGGCGTCCTGCTCCTGGAGCCCCGCCTCGAGGATCCCCTCGAAATACGGCTTGGCGCTGCCGTCGGCGATCGGGGGCTCCGGCCCGTCCATCTCGATGACGGCATTGTCGACGCATGCGGCGTGCAGCGAGGACATGATGTGCTCCACGGTCACGACGAACGCGCCGGTCGTGCGGGACGCGATCGTGGTCGCACGGCGCACGTCGATCACGTTCCGGGCGTTGGCAAGGACCTCGGGCGCCCCGGGCATGTCAATGCGGCGGAACACGATCCCGGTGTCGGGTGGTGCGGGAAGGATGCGGAGGGTGGCGCGGGCTCCCGTGTGGAGGGCGATGCCCTTCACGACAGCCGGGCCTTTGACGGTATTCTGTTTCGGCATGGTTTTTCTCAAAATCTCACGGTTAGTTACGGAAAAAAACTTTTTTCTTTGTAATTTACCTCTTTTTCGCGTGATTACCAGTCGAAATGGCGTTATATTATAAAGAAAACCGTGTTTTTTTCCTTTTTTCCGCCATTTTCGGAGTTTTTCCGGTCATGAACCACCGTCATCGCATCATCATCCTGCTGGGCCCGACCGCCTGCGGCAAGACCTCGTTCGGCGTCGCGCTCGCCGGCCGCATCCGTGCCGCCGTCATCAGCGCCGACTCCCGCCAGATCTACCGCGGACTCGACATCGGCACCGGAAAGGACCTCGCGGAATACGCCCCGCCGGGCCGTCCTGCCGTCCCGTACAAGCTTATCGACATTCTGCCGCCGGACGCGGAATACTCCCTCGCCGAATACCTGCGCGACGCGGCAGCAGCCGTAAACGAGGCCGAGGCGGACGGGCTCGTCCCGCTTTTCGTCGGCGGCACCGCACTCTACCTGCACGGCATGGTGTTCTCGTACCACCTCGCACCGGGTGCGCCCGTCCCGGAATTCCGTTCCTATCTGCGCGCGCTCGACACCGCCTCGCTCCGCAGGCTCCTGCTCGAACTCGACCCGGACAGCCCCGTGCCCGCAAACGAGCCCGACAACCGCATCCGCCTGATCCGCGCCATCGAGCTCGCACGTTCCGCCCGAGCGAACGAACCTCCGAACGCTCTGGAACACCCCTTCCCGCCGTCCGACTTCCTCGTGCTCGGGCTCTACCGGCCGCGTTCGGAGACGCGCGCCCGCATTCTCCGGCGACTGGACGAACGCCTCGCATCCGGCATGGTCGAGGAGGCGGAACGTCTCCACGCGGAAGGGATGAGCTGGGAAAAGATGGAATTCCTCGGGCTGGAATACCGCTACCTCGCGCGCCACCTGCAGGGACAGCTCACGATGGAGGAAATGCACGATCAGCTCTATGCGAAGATCTGCCAGTTCGCCAAGCGCCAGGACTCCTGGTTCCGCAAGTTCGAGAACGACGGCTGCCCGATCCACTGGCTCCGCCCGGACCAGCTCGACGACGCGGAACGCCTCTGCCTCGACTTCCTTGCAGGCCGCGAAATCCCCGCGCCCGGATTCCGCCTGACCGACTGCAAATATCCGGTCCACCCCGAACCGGATTCAGGCGGAAACGGAAAAAAGGTACGATGAAAGAGGAAAAAAAGAGTTGACAATCGGTTTTCCTGTGATATATTTATAGGATAAGTGTCTTTTAAACAAAAACCTCAAACCAATGGAGATTTATTATGTCCGGTCACAGTAAATGGGCAAATATCAAGCACAAAAAAGAGGCAACCGACAAGAAGAAAGGTCAGGCGTTTTCCCGTCTGGCCAAGGAAATCATGGTTGCCACCAAGCAGGGCGGCAAGGATCCTGCCTCCAACATCAAGCTCCGCATGGCACTCGCCTCCGCGAAAGCCAGCAACATGCCCCGTGAAAACATCGAACGCGCCATAAAGAAGGGCGCGGGCGAACTCGGCGATGTCGCCTACGAGGAAATCACCTACGAAGGATATGGGCCCGCGGGCACCGCGTTCGTCGTCGAATGCCTCACCGAAAACCGCAACCGCACCATCGGCGACGTCCGCATGACGTTCGACCGCAACGGCGGCAACCTGGCGGCCAGCGGCGCCGTGTCCTGGATGTTCCAGCGCAAGGCCCACTTCATCATCGAAGGCGAGAACGCCGACGAGGACAAACTGATGGAACTCACGCTCGAAGCGGGCGCGGAAGACATCACCGCCGAAGACGGCATCGCCGAAATCTGGGCTGCCCCGGAAGCCTTCGCCGACATCGCCAAGGCGCTTGAAGACGCCGGCATCGAATGCTCCGAAGCCAAGCTCACCCGCAAGCCGGAAAACACTGTCGGCATCAACGACCTCGCCAAGGCCCAGCAGGTCCTCCGTCTGGTCGAACGCCTCGAAGAGCTCGACGACGTCCAGGCCGTCTACTCCAACGAAAACATCGCCAGCGAGGTCCTCGACGAGATCGACGCCCAGGGCTGACCCGCCTTTTCTTCCCCGGCACGGAGGACGCCCAGGATGATTATCATCGGCATTGATACGGCCATCCGAAAAACCGGATACGGCGTAATCGACATGCGGACCAACGGTTCCATCCGGATCCTGGACTGCGGCCTGATCCGCAACGCGACCTCCCTGCCCCACAGCGAATGTCTCAGGCGTCTCGCCGGAGGCATTCGCGAACTTGTTTCGACGTTCAAGCCGGAGGCTGCCGCCATCGAATCGGCGTTCGTCTCCCGGAATGTCAAAACGGCCATGATCCTGAGCCTCGCCCGGGGCGCCGTCATCACCGCCCTGGCCGAATGCTCCGTCCCGGCCTTCGAATACTCTCCGAAGAGCGCCAAGCGCGCCGCGACCGGACTCGGCGAAGCGGACAAAAGCCAGGTCGCCGCGATCATGGCGAACCTCGGGGGGCTTGACATCTCGCAAATCCCGGACGACGCCACAGACGCCCTCGCGCTCGCCTACTGCCACGGCAACATGGTCGTGCGCGCAGGTACCGCCGGCCTCGTCAAACAACCTCAACCGATCTGACCAAACGGAAGGCATGTCATGATTCTTACAAAATACGGTAAAAAGGAATGGGGGATGGCGCTCGCCGCCTTCTTCGGCGTGAGCGGGCTCAGCATCGCATCCGTGTTTCTCGGCATCCTCACGCCAGGCATCATGCTGGCCGTCATCGCCTTCGCCGCACTCGCATGCTTCGCCGTCTGCGCGTTCTTCCGCGACCCGCCGCGCAAGGTCGCGGCCGACCCGTCCGCCATCGTATCGCCCGCCGACGGCACGATCCGGGACGTGGAGCTGATCAAGTCCGAAACGCTGGAATGCGACGAGCTTCGCCGCCTCTTCCATGACAAGGACATCCTCCGCATCGGCATCTTCCTCTCCGTCTTCAACGTGCACCTGAACCGCGCGCCGTGGGACATGAAGGTCGAATTCAAGGTCTACAAGCCGGGCAAATACCTCGACGCCCGCGACCCGGACGCCGGGAAAGTCAACGAATCCATGCTCATCGGCGGCACCTGCCCGTTCGAAGGCGAGACCTTTCCCGTTGCGGTCAAGCAGGTCTCCGGCGCCATCGCGCGCCGCATCGTCTGCCCCGTCAACCCCGGCGAGACCTACGCCAGGGGCCAGCGCTACGGCATGATCAAGTTCGGTTCCCGCACGGAACTCTACATCCCCGCCGGAATGGGCATCGACGTGGCCGTGAACGTGGGCGAATCCGTCCGCGCCGGATCCTCCATCCTCGCGTTCGTCCGCCCCGAGGCGAAGACGAAACTTCATGCTCTGACCGAAGAGGCCGCCGCAAAGGATATGCAATGAACGACGAAAACGGACAGGACCGCAATGCACCGCCTTCCCGCGGGCTGCTGCGCTGGCTGAAGTTCATCCCGAACACCCTCACGCTGTGCAACTCCCTCTGCGGGTACGCCGCCATTCTCATCACGCTCCAGGCGTACAAGCATGTCGACGACCAGCAGGCCATGGCAACGATCTTCGCCTGGAGTGCCGGCATGATCCTGTTCGCCATGGTCTTCGACATGTTCGACGGACTCACCGCGCGCCTCCTCCATACGTCCAGTCTCCACGGCATCCAGATGGACTCCCTCGCCGACATGACCACGTTCGGCGTCGCTCCCGCCACCCTCGTCGCCGTCATGGCGCACAACATGCGCCACATCGAACGCGCCGGCGAATTCGTCCCCATCTGCGTGCTCTGCGGCATCTACCTCGGGTGCGCCGCGCTCCGCCTCGCCACCTACAATGTCCACGCGATGTTCGAGAAGAAGAGCAGCGACATCTTCACCGGCCTGCCCTCCCCCGGCGGCGCCGCCGCGCTCTGCACCATCATCCTCTTCGCCGCCACGGAAAAAGGCAGCAACACCCTGCGCGAATACTTCCGCTACCTGCCGACCTACGCGATGATCCTCGGATTCCTCATGGTCAGCCAGGTCCCCTACCTCCATTTCGGCAAGTACCTGGCATCCGCGCGCTACCACAAAAAGCGCGCCCTGCTCATCGCCCTGCTGCTCCTTGGCTGGCTCGTCTCCTCCTTCCTCGTGAACCCGTTCCTCTTCCCGTTCCTCGTCGTGAACATCTATGTCGTCTGGGGGCTGATTGCGTATTTCGCGCTGAAGATCGGGTTCGTGAAGCACACGCATCCGCTCGTGCCGGAGCTTCCGCCCGGAGCGGAGCAGGAACACGACCCGGCCGAAGACGGAGACCGGAAGCCATGAATATCCTCATCACGGGCGGAGCCGGATTCATCGGCTCCCATCTCGCCGAATCCTGGCTGAAGGACGGGCACAGCGTCTCCATCATCGACGATCTTTCCACGGGCTCGCTTGACAACCTGAAGCGCCTCCCGCATCAGGATCGCATCGAATTCGTCAGGGGCAACGTGATCTCGTCCCGCACCCTCCCCGGCCTCATCGAAAAAGCCGACATCATCTACCATCTGGCCGCTGCGGTCGGCGTCGAGCTGGTCGTCCACGACCCGATCCGCACGATCGAAACCAACGTCTCCGGCACCAGCCGCATCCTGAAGCTCGCCGACAAGTTCGGCGGTCGCCGCATCTTCATCGCGTCCACCAGCGAAGTCTACGGCAAATCCGCCTCCGTGCCGTTCCATGAGACCGACGACCTCATCATCGGCCCGTCCACACATTCCCGCTGGAGCTACGCCTGCAGCAAGCTCATCGACGAGTTCCTGCTCATGGCGTATCACCGCTCGAAAAACCTCCCCGGCACCGTCACGCGATTCTTCAACACCGTCGGGCCGCGCCAGACCGGGCGCTACGGCATGGTCATCCCGCGCTTCGTCTCCGCCGCGCTCCAGGGCAAACCGCTCCGCGTCTTCGGCACCGGCGAACAGACCCGCTGCTTCTGCCACGTCGCCGACACGGTCCGGGCGTTGCGTCTCCTCCCGGACTGCGAGGCGTCGTTCGGCCAGATCCTGAACATCGGCAGCACGCACAGCATTACGATCCACCAGCTCGCGGAAACCATCATCCGCCAGCTTCACAGCTCCTCGAAGATCGAGGTCATCTCCTACGACAAAGCTTACGAGCCCGGATTCGAGGACATGCTCCACCGCGCCCCGGACTGCACAAAGATCGGCCGCATCTGCGGATGGAAGGCGGAACTCCCCCTCGACCGCATCATCTCCGACGTCGCCGACCAGATGCGCGGAAACTGACTGCCGTCATCACGGTCTATCTCCCTGATTATAAGACCTATAGATCCTACAAGACTTGTCTTCCCCAGTCCCCCCTTTACGGAGAGGGCACCCTACACGCGGGACTCGAAGCCGATGCGCGGGTCGGCGATCACGTACAGGATGTCCGACAGCAGGATGCCGGCGAGCGTCAGGAATCCGCTGAACGCGAAGAGCGTCATCATCAGCGGGATGTCGCGGCTGCTGAGCGCGAGCATGGAAAGCGCGCCCATGCCGGGGATGTTGAAGATATATTCGATCAGGATGCTGCCGGACACCAGACCGGGCAGGATCCCCGCGAACAGCGTGATCATGATGATGAGGGCATTGCGGAACGCGTGGACGTAGATGACCTCCTTTTCCGGCAGGCCCTTGGCGCGCGCCGTGCGGATGTATTCCTGACGGATCACGTCGAGCATGCCCGCCCGCGTGAAGCGCGCGATCCCGGCGAACGAAGCGTAACTGAGACAGAAGACGGGCAGGACGTAGTGGAGCGACGTCACCCACATGATCTGCCACGAGCTCATCCCCTGCGTGATGTCCGGCGTCAGACCCTTCAGCGGGAAGATCGGCGCAAGCCCGCCCACGCAGAGCGTCGCCTGGAGCAGCAGCGCCACGGAGATCGCCGGCAGGGAATACAGGAAAAACAGGAACAGCGTCGTGCATTTGTCGAATACGGTGTCGTGCCGCACCGCGGTCTGAATGCCGATCGGGATGGACAGTATGTACGTGACGAGGATCGCGAAAATGTTCAATTTGATCGTAACGGGGAGGCGTTCCAGGATAAGTTCGGTCACAGGCCGCCCCTTGTCGACGGCGACGGACGCGCCCAGGTCGCCGTGCAGCGCATCCCATATCCACAGCCCGAACCCGACGATGATCGGCTTGTCGAGGTGGAGCTTCTGCTCGATGATCTTGTTGCGTCCCAGGTCGGTCTTGTCGCTCGACATGGAGCCAGCGGCGTTCTTGCCGCCGCCCTCGGCGGAGAGGAACGTGCTTTTGGACGGGTCGCCCGGCGCGAGGCGCACCAGCGCATAGCTCGCAAGCAGGATCACGAACAGCGTGAAGAAGCCGAGGGCAAGGCGTTTGACCAGATATGTCCAGAATTGTCCCTTCATGCGCGGGGGGCGTCCTTTCTGTGCCGGATGCAGGATGTGAAATCAAATAAAAGCGGACACGATCAGGAGAGGTGCCCTCTAAAAATTTACCTCAATTTCCGCCGAATGCAAATCCGTGTCCGAAAAAAACGCGCAAAACAGGCACTTTTCCCGTTTCACGCTTGATTTTCCGGCCTCCGGGATGTATTATATTGTAACTACGCAACCAACGGCACCCGCAGGTGCAGGTCATCGTCCATCATGGTTTTCATTCTGCTTATTTCCGCGCTTTTCCTGCTCGCGTTCGCGTTCCTGGACATGTCGCACGAATTCCTCAAGAAGCGGATTCGCCGCATCAGCGCGGAGAAACTGGACGACCCGTGCCCACGCGAACTCGACTACCCCTTTTTCAAACTCGCCGGATCCACCTCAAGCTATGCTCCGTGGCGGCGTTATTCCCGGGCGGAAACGCAAATCGCAAACCGGGACGACTTCATCCGGCAGACCGCGCCCGGGCTTTTCGACAGATTCATCCTTCAGGAACGCATCCTTCGGCTGTTTTTCGGGGCGGCCTTCTTCGTGTTCGCGATGGATGTCCTCGCGGTCGTCGTGCATATGATCCGGCACTGAGACGCGCCCCCGTTCAAGCATTCTATCTCCGACCGCGGCTCAGGCCGAAGCGACGAGCTGAAGTCCCTTGAGGTAGCGCCCCTCCGGGAACGAGGTCAGGACGGGATGGTCCGGCCCCTGGGAAAGCCAGCGCACCGTGCGCAACGGCCGCCGCGCATCCGCCGCCGCGGAATCCACGATCTTCGCGAACAGCTCGTCGTCGATCGCGCCGGAGCACGAGAATGTGAACAGCTGCCCGCCCGGGTTCAGGAGCTTCATGGCCAGCAGATTGATGTCCTTGTAGGCGCGGGCGGCACGTTCCCGCTGCGACATGGTCTCCGCGAATTTCGGCGGGTCCAGCACGATCAGGTCGAAGCTCCGCCGCGCGTCGCGGCAGCTCCGCAGGAACTGGAATACGTCCGCCGTCTCCGTTCCGAACGCTTCGGGGGAAAAGCCGTTCCGCGCCGCCAGCTCACGCGCACATGCCAGCGCAGGCTCGGAGGAATCCACGTTCAGTACATGCTTCGCACCGCCTTTCAGCGCGGAAAGCCCGAAGCCGCCCGTGTACGAGAAGCAGTTCAGCACGCTCTCCGCCCCGGCGGCACATTCGGCCACCAGACGGCGGTTGTCGCGCTGGTCGAGGTAGAACCCTGTCTTGTGCCCCGCCAGGTAGTCGGCGCGGTAGCGGATGCCGTTCTCCGTGAACTCCAGCACGTCCGGCAGGGGTTCCCCTGCAAGAGGGCCCGTCCGGGACGGCAGGCCGTCCTTCGTGCGGCTGTCGACGTCGGACCGTTCGTACACGCCTTTCGTATAGTCCAGCAGGAGATTGCCGATCAGATCCCGGTGGTGCTCCATGCCCGCGCCCGTGATCTGGCAGACGGCATATTCGCCGTAGATGTCGACGATCAGGCCGGGGAGCCCGTCCGACTCCGCGCAGACCAGGCGGAACGCATCCGGCAGGCAGCCGTGGAAAACGGTCCTGCGGAGCGCGAACGCCGACGCCAGACGTTTTCGGAAGAAGGCCTCGTCGACCGGTTCCGACTCCTCGAAATTCCAGAGTTTCACCGGAATATGCGACGTCGCGGCGTATGCCCCGTGCGCCAGGAATTCGCCCCGCGCACTCCGGACTTCGACGGTCTCACCGGGGCCTGGTGTCCCCGTGACTTCGCGGACGGCGCCGGAGAAGATCCACGGATGATGCCGCAGGACGGATTTTTCGCGGCCTTCTTTCAGGATGACGGAGTGCATGGGAACGAGCCTTTCGGATGGGGAAATGAGGGGGCTGAGGAGATCGCGGAGCAAAAAAAAGAAGGAGCGGATTCCAAAATCCGCCCCGCGGGAAACATGGGATCAGAAGCGGATCAGCATGGAGCCCCACGCCAGACCGCCGCCGAACGACGTGAACAGCACCAGGTCGCCGCGTTTGATGCGGCCGGCACGGCAGGCCTCGTCGAGCGCGATGCCGATGGAGGCGGAACTGGTGTTGCCGTAATGCTGGATGTTGCAGAACGCGCGGTCCTCGCTGACGCCGAGGCGCTTCGCCACGGCCTGGATGATGCGGCGGTTCGCCTGGTGCGGGATCACCAGCGAGACCTGGTCGATCGTCACGCCCGCCATCGCCATCGCTTCTTCGCTCGACGACACCATGCCGTTCACTGCCAGTCTGAACGTCTCGCGGCCTTCCATATAGATGAAATGCTTGCGGCCCCAGACGGATTCGTGGCTGGCGGGCATGTGGCTGCCGCCCGCGGGGATCCGCAGGACGTCGGTATAGCCGCCGTCGGCATGGAGCGAACTCGCGAGGATGCTGTCCGGGGAGTCGGTCCCGTCGTTCTGAAGCAGCGCGCATCCGGCGCCGTCGCCGAAGAGGATGCAGGTGTTGCGGTCGGTCCAGTCCACGAGTACGGAGAGCTTGTCGGCCCCGCAGACCAGCACGTTGCGGTATTTTTTCGGGAAGGAGCGCATGAGGGAAAAGCCTACCTCCAGAGAGGAGACGAATCCGGCGCACGCGGCGGACAGGTCGAAGCAGAATGCCTGGCGGCACTGGAAATGATGCTGGACCAGCGCGGCGGTGTTCGGGAAGATATAGTCGGGAGAGATCGTGGCGACGACGATGGCATCGATGTCCCGTCCGTCGACCCCGGCGGTCGCCAGCGCCTTCTCCGCAGCGGCGATCGCCATCGTGGACGCGGTCTCGTCCGCGGCGGCGATGCGGCGTTCCTCGACGCCGGTGCGCGTGCGGATCCATTCGTCGTTGGTATCGACGAGCTTTTCAAGATCGGCGTTGGTCCGTATTTTTTCGGGGACGTAGGAACCGGTCCCCGCAATGCGAATGCCCATGTTGTCATCCTTCGGTTGCCGTTCGGCGGCAGATGTTGGCTCCGTTTTTGTCCGCCCGACAGAATGGTCCCGCGGGCGTCCGGAGCAGACGAATTCACCATAATATATCACGCATTTGCAGTTTTTCAAGCATTTTTTATCCGCATATCGAAACAATGTTCCATTCCGCCGGATTTCAAGTGTTTTTTTCACTTTTTTAAATGAAACCGCTTGACAAATCGAACATGAATGGTATCTTACATGTAGCATCACCCCCATTTTTGCACACACTTAACTTTTCAGGAGTACCCCCCATGAAACGCTCTTTGTTTACCGTCCTTGCGGCAGGCGCTTTCCTCGCGCTCTCCGCGGTCCAGGTCGCGGCGCAGTCCGACGTCGACCAGCTCAAGAACCTGAAACCGGCCAAATACGTCTTCCTGTTCATCGGCGACGGCATGTCCCTGCCCCAGCGCATGCTGGCGGAGGAATTCAGCCAGTCCACTATGGGCAAAGGCCTTACCATCAACAGCATGCCCCAGCAGAGCTACTCGAAGACCAGCTCCCTGACCAACTTCATTACCGACTCCGCCGCCAGCGGGACCGCCATCGCCTGCGGCGAGAAGACCAACAACGGCCGCATCGGCATGGACTCCGAGGGCAAGCGCAAGCTTGAATCCGTCGCGGAAGTCGCCAAGAAGAACGGCCGTGCCATCGGCATCCTCACCAGCATTACGATCAACCACGCCACCCCGGCCTCGTTCTATGCCCATAACGTCAGCCGCGACAACTACTACGATATCGGCAAGGATCTCGTGAACTCCGGCTTCGACTATTTCGGAGGCGGCGGGCTTCAGGGCAACAGGAACGGCGACAACGACCTCTACAAGATCGCGGAGGAAAAAGGCTACACCGTCGCCTACAAGGACGAGGTCCCGAAAGTCGACCTGAAGAAAGCCGACAAGCTCTTCGTCCGCGGCCACAACGGCGCACTCCCCAACGCCATCGACAAGCCTGCCGATGAATGGGGCCTCGCCGAATACACCCAGCAGTGCATCGACTTCCTCATGCTGAAGAACAAGCCCTTCTTCGTCATGGTCGAAGGCGGCAACATCGACCACCATGGACATGCCAACGATGCCGGCGCCAGCCTCCGCGAGACCATGGAGATGGACCGCGCCGTGACCGTCATCATGGACTTCGCGAAGAAGCATCCGAACGACACCCTCGTCGTCGTCACCGGCGACCATGAAACCGGCGGCCTGACCCTCGGCTTCGCGAACACCGAATACGAATCCTCCATCTACCTTCTCGGCAACCAGAAGTGCTCCAGCGACGAATTCAAGAACAGAGTCAACAGGCTCGCCGACAGCATTCTCGGCCCGAGGCAGTTCGGCTTCCCCGGCAGAAGGAACGAGAACCAGGACAATCAGGCGAACCAGGAGCCCAAGGAAGAGAAGACCATCAAGTTCGATGACATCAAGCCGCTCATCACCGAGAACTTCGGCCTGATCTTCGACAAGTATCCGGGAGCAAAGCAGCCGGAAGGCGCGGCCGCGGCGGAAGTGAAACCCGCGGAAGAAGTGAAGGTCAATCTCCGCACCAAGGACCAGGAAGCCCGCAGGAAACTCACTCTCGTCCTCACCAAGTCCGAACAGGACCGCATCGAAGACGCGTTCAACCGCCAGTTCCCGAACGGCAAGCGCGGCGGATTCGGCGGCGGCGATGCCGTCACGAACACGGTCGTGGCGATCTTCGACAACAAGTGCTCCGTCGGCTGGACCAGCGGCGCGCACACCGCCCTCCCCGTCGATACCAGCGCCTACGGCGTGAACTCCAACGTCTTTACCGGCATGTACGAGAACTCCGACATCGCCAAGAAGCTCAAAGCGATCGTCTCCGTGCCCGTGAAATAAGCGGATCCCACATCGTCATTTTCCATGTTCAAGCATTGGAAAATATCCAGACGCGACGCAGTCATGGTGGTCGTTTTCCTCCTTGCCTGCGCCGCGCTTTGGTTTCTCGACATCCTCCACACCGCCCCGCCCCCGGAAGGCGTCAAGTGCAAGGCGCGCGTCCTTTCCGTCGACAACAGCAACATCTTCACGATCGGCCTGCTGAGGAAGGGCGAGCAGCACGTCCGCCTGAAAATCCTGAACGGCCCGTACAAAGGAAAGGAATTCGACGGCACGAACATCATTCGCGCCAACATGGAGCTGGACAAAGTGTTCGAGCCGGGCGACATCGCCCTCGCAGCCATTCCCTATGGAGTCGATGAAACCTTTACAGTCGTCGCGCAGGACCACTACCGCATCGGATATGCGTTCCTGCTCTTCGGACTCTTCGCGCTCCTCCTGCTCGTCTTCGCCGGCATCACCGGGTTCAACGCCCTGCTCTCCTTCGTTTTCAGCTGCCTGGTCATCTGGAAGCTCGTGATCCCGCTCGCGCTAAAGGGAGGAAACGTGCTTCTCATCACATTCGCCGCGGTCGCGCTGCTCAGCGCGGTCATCATCTTCCTGGTCGCCGGCATGACCCGGAAAGGCGTCACGGCCTTCCTCGGCGCCATCCTCGGCGTGCTCGCCAGCTGCGTCATGGCATACGTCTTCACGAAGCTCTTCAAGATCAGCGGCGGCATGATGCCCTACTCCCAGACGCTCCTCTATTCCGGCTACGAATTCCTCAGCCTCCCGGACATCTACATCGGCGCGATCTTCCTCTCCAGCTCCGGCGCGGTCATGGACCTCGCCATGGACGTCTCCGCCGGCATGGTCGAAATCCTGCACAAGCGCCCGGACATCCCGCGGCGCGAGCTCATCGGATCCGGACTGAACATGGGGCGCAGCGTGGTCGGCACCATGACCACGACGCTCCTTCTGGCGTATTCCGGCGGTTACCTCACGCTCATGATGACTTTCGCTGCGCAGGGCATCGGCCCGCTCGACTTCATCAACAACCCCTACGTCGCTTCCGAGGTCGTCAAGACGCTTGTCGGCAGTTTCGGGCTCGTCCTCGTCGCACCGTTCACTGCGTTCGTCGGCGGATTCATCATCCCGCATACGGCAAAAAAGCAGATGGAGGCGCAACCGGACCCGACACAACCGGAACCGGAAGTGCAGCCGGAACCGACGCTGCAGGAAACGCCGGAAGCCTGACCTGCCATCCGGTGCAACAGCCATACGGATCCCGTTTTTTTCAGCCGTCATCCACAAAGGACAGTCGGCTTTTTTCCGTTTATCCGCCGGTTTTCGTCTTTTTCTTAAAAAAAAACTCGGAAAACACGAAAAAAAAATCGTTTTCCGGTTGTTTTCCTCAAAAACGGCGTTATATTGTTTCCTTTACAAGGAAAACACGCCATGCCAGACCAGAATATCCTGATTTACGACTCCACGCTCCGCGACGGCGCCCAGGGAGAACACGTCTCGTTCTCGAAGGACGACAAGCTCCGTATCGCCGAAAAACTGGATGAGCTCGGCGTGGCCTACATCGAGGGCGGCTGGCCGGGATCCAATCCGCGCGACGCCGAATTCTTCCGCGAGGCGGCTTCCCGCACGTTCAAATACGCGAAGCTCTGCGCCTTCGGATGCACGCGGCGCAAGGACCTGGCGGCGGAAGACGACCCGCAGCTGTGCGCCCTGATCGAGTCCGGCGCACCCGTCTGCACCATCGTCGGCAAGACGCCCGCCTCCCAAGTCCGGGAAATCCTGAACGTCTCCGAGGAGGAAAACCTGGACATGATCCGCGAATCCTGCCGGTACCTCGCCAACGCCGGTCGCGAGGTGCTCTTCGACGCCGAGCATTTCTTCGACGCCTGGCGGGAAGACCGCACCTATGCGGAACGCGTCCTGACAGCCGCCTGCGAGGGCGGCGCCTCGGCCGTCACCATCTGCGACACCAACGGCGGCCTGCTCCCCGTCGAAATTCTCGACATCACGAAGCGGGTGCGCGAATTCCTGCCCGAAAACATCGTCCTCGGCATTCACTGCCACAACGACTCCGGGACGGCCGTCGCGAACTCCATCGTGGCCGTTCGGAGCGGCGCCCGCCTCGTGCAGGGCACCGTCAACGGCATCGGGGAACGCTGCGGCAACGCCAACCTCTGTACCATCATCCCGAATTTCGAGCTGAAGACCGATTTCCGCTGCCTTCCGCCCGGCCATCTGGCCATGCTGAAGGACGTCAGCGACTTCGTCTGCGAAAAGGCCAACATGCGGCCCGATGCGCACGCCCCGTACGTCGGCGAGAGCGCATTCGCCCACAAGGCTGGCCTCCATGTCGACGCCATCGCGAAGAACCCGGTCACGTTCGAACACGTCCGCCCGGAATCCGTCGGAAACCGGCGCCGCATCCTCATCTCGGAGCTGTCCGGGCGCCATTCGCTCACCATGAAGGCCGCCGAATTCGGCATCGACCTGCGTGACTCCCGCCTCGGCAACGCCGGGCTTCAGGAACTCAAGAAACGCGAACGCGCCGGATACGAATACGAGACCGCGGAAGCGTCGTTCGTCGTGCTCATGCACAAGGTCATGAATCTGTGGCCTTCCTACTTCACGCTGGACGGGTTCCGCGTCATCATCGAAAAGCGCGGCGCGGGGGACCGCGTGGTCTCCGAGGCCACGGTCAAACTCAGCGTCGGCGGCGTCTCCCAGCTCACCGCCGCGGAAGGCGACGGCCCGGTCAACGCACTGGACCTCGCGCTCCGCAAGGCCCTCGAGCGCTTCTATCCCGCCATCCGCGACGTCTCCCTCATCGACTTCAAGGTCCGCATCCTGGAGAGCATGAACGGCACCGCGGCACAGACGCGCGTCCGCATCCAGAGCCACGACTCCACGAGCGTGTGGGACACCGTCGGCGTCAGCGAAAACATCATCGAGGCCTCCTGGATCGCGCTCGCCGACTCCGTGGAATACGCCCTCTTCAAGAAACATATCGTACCCTCAAACTGCCAGGAAGGACCCGAACCATGACCCGGCGTTTTCTTTTGATCCTGACCATCGTGCTCATCGGCACATTCTATTTCACGCCCCAGCCCAAGGCCGAAGCGTTCGACCCCGTCACCCTCGCCATCCTGACTCCGCTTGCCATCCAGGGAGCGAAGATCCTCGCCCCCTACGTGATTCGCGGCCTGAAAAACGTCGCGCTCGTCGGGTTGCGTTCCGGAAAGTATTTCATCAAGATATTCCTGATCCCGTTCGGGCTCCTGGAGTGCATCATCACGCCGTGGCGGATTTCGACAGGGATAAGCCATTTGGGACAGGGGTTCCTGGGGCTGTTCTGTTTTGCGGGCAATATATGCCTGATACCATTCGCGATCTTTGGCATCGGCGTTTAGCGGGGACGTGCTGAACAATGCCGACTGAAAAACGTCCGCCTGAGGGGACCGCCACCGGCCGCGCCCGCAACAAGATGGGCTCCATTCTCCGTGAATGGTACGGTGACAGCGGCGACAGCGAACTCATGAAGTATCTGCCGTCCACGCAGCCTGTCGGAGATGTCCTTCAGCGTGTCATGCAGAAAAAGCTCCCGCACGGGATTGCGGATTTCCGCACGATCTCCGACCGCTGGGAGGAGATCGCCGGCGGGGTCGCGGCAAAGCACACCACGCCCCTGTCGTTCTCCAACAGGACCCTTTTCATCGAGGTGGAGCATCCCGCCTATCTGGCATCCGTCCGCACGAAGACCGTCCAAGCCGCCATCCTCGCACGCATCGCCGAGCTCATCGGCGAGGACAAGTGCACGGCGCTGACTTTCACCCCCGCGGGACGCCGCCGCTCCGTCTGATCCGCCATGATCTTCTTCGACACGATCGACTCCACGAACACCTGGGCGGCAGCGCATTTCGGCGAGCTGGCCGACTGCGAACTCGTCGCCGCCGCCGTGCAGACCGCCGGACGCGGCCGCCTCGACCGCACATGGATATCCCCGCGCGGGAACATTTACGCAAGTTTCATTCAGAAGGGCGTCTCCAGCCCGCTGCACGGGGTCGCCGTCGGCTCCCTCGCCGTCATCGACCTCGTGCGCGAACTCGCTCCTGCCGAAAGATTCCACATCAAGTGGCCGAACGATGTCTTCCGCGGCACGGCAAAGATCTCCGGCATCCTCTCCCAGTACATCTGTCCTCGCGGAGGCGTGCCCGGCGGGCTCGTGACCGGCATGGGCGTCAACCTGAACATGTCGCGCGAACAGCTCGCGTCCGCCTCGCAGGAGGCTACGTCCGTCGGCATCCTGACCGGCGCGGCCGTCGACCTGGAGGCCGCGCTCCGGCGATTCGAAGAAATCCTGCACGGGCATGCCGCCGCACTCAAAAAGGCACCGGAAACGCTCTTCGAACGCTGGAAAAACGAGAACGGGCTCCTCGGGAGGCGCGTCGAATTCCTCGCCGGGGACGGCTCCCGCCTCACCGGGCTTTTCCGCGACATCGCCGGCGACGGCTCGGTCATCCTCGACGAGGACAGCGGACGCACGCTCATTTTGAACTGCGGCGACGTGCGCCTGCTGACCCGCGCTTGATTTTCCCGCGAATGCGTGTATAGTATTGCATAAAGACAAACTTCCATCCGGCTTACGGAACCCGCCCCGAAGGACTACCTCACATGATCGCTCAGCTCACAGGCAAGATCGTCTCCCTGAACCTCACCGAACTCATCCTCGACGTGAACGGCGTCGGCTACTTCGTCTCCATCCCCATGAGCACCTACGACGTGCTGCCGAAAGAGGGCGGCACTGCCACGGTCCTGACCTGGCTCCAGGTCCGCGAGGATGCGCTCCAGCTCTTCGGATTCGCGAAGAAAGAGGAACTTGAGATCTTCAAGCTCCTGCTCACGGTGAACGGCATCGGCGCGAAGACCGCCCTCGCCATCCTCAGCAGCATGAATATCCCCACGTTCTGCAACGCCATCGTCAACGCCGACATCAAGGTCCTGAAACATATCAGCGGCATCGGCCCGCGTTCTGCAGAACGCATGATCGTCGAGCTCCGGGACAAGATCGTGAAGCTTTTCCCCGAACTAACGTTCGCCGGACTTCCGCAGGACGTCCCGCAGTCGCGCGAGATGGAGGACGCGCTCCTCGCGCTCGAACAGCTCGGGTTCCAGCGCGCGAAGATTCAGAAGACCGTCGCGGACCTCGTCGCCGCCCTGCCCGAACAGGAACGCTCCAGCGAAAACATCATCCGCAAGGCACTCCGCGAACTCAACCGCTGACTTATTCAAAAGCCCTTTTCACTTTTCAACGTTTTTTTCGAAATCTGCACTTTTTTCCTTTTATCGAAGATATCAGGTTATAATACGATTTCATTTTCCTAAGAGAAGTTATTATGTCGGAGTCTCTGTCGTGAAAACAATCCATCTCATGTTTGACAAGAACAAAGAGATTCTCTCTCATTTTCTTCAACCTCTAATCGGTTTTATCGCACTAAACAGGCAGAATATCATATCCTTGTCTATTGATTTTAACGCAGATATAGATATTCCGATTTCCTGCACTTTTGCCGCAAAGACAGATGATCAAATGTTTTTTTTTGATGTATGTGACGGCAGTGACAATATCGTTTTGGATAAACATATTGATTATTTGCAAAGCAACAAAATCGTACTCTTCAAACGTGCATACGACTCTTCCCTGTATCAGAAATACAATTTCATCAATCCATTGGGGTTGAATTATTTTGGAGAATATCCAGACCCGGTTCAACGATTCTATTTTCATTATCTATTCAAGAACCGCAAACTGTATGAATGGTTCAAGTTTTTTTGCGGCTCTTCCGATTTGGACAAACACTGGTCGATGAGACACAGGGTGAAAGCGTTTCATCATAAGGAAACAATTCTGCTATCTACAAGATTATGGGATTCTTCAGGTGTTTCCTGTCGCGTTGAAGAGATTAACGAAACACGAATTGAAGCAGTCAAAGCTATTCGAAAAAACTTTAATCAATATGCTATTGCCGGTTTTTGCGATTCTCCGCTGGCGAGGAAAAGATGTCCTGAACTGATTCTTCCAGACACAATGACCAAAAGAAGGCATTTTATTGAACTTATGAACCATGCTTCCATATGCATAGCGACTACAGGATTGCATCGTTCAACAGGTTGGAGATTCGCCGAATTCATTGCTGCAGGAAAGGCAATTATATCAGAACCTTTGCTTTTTGCAACGCCCGGAAATCTTAAAGAAGGAAAAAACTATCTGTCATTCGATTCGATAGATCAACTCATTTCATCAGCCGATTACCTGCTTTCCCATCCACAGTCAATCCGGAATATGGAAAAAGAAAACTTAGATTATTATTATCATTTTCTGCGTCCGGATGTGATGATCTTCAATGCGATCAAACCTTTTATTTGAACAGCTTTCTTTCATTGGTTCGGTCTTCCCGTTATAATTATTTTTGATCGTTTTCATTCTATAAAGCAAAAAAGCAACCCGGGCAACCTCGCAGGGAGGATTGTCCGGGTATTTTTTTTCTATCGGGAGATGATTCGGCGCGTTTTACTGCTGGAGGGAGTCCTGCAATGCGGCGTCGTCGGCGAGAACCTTCTCCGCCTGATTCTTGCGGAAGTCCTTCAGTTTCGCGGCGAGCGATTCGTCGGACAGAGCAAGTATCTCGATCGCCAGCAGTGCGGCGTTCCTGCCGCCCGCGGAACCGGCGGTCACGGTCGCCACGGGGATTCCGGGAGGCATCTGCACCATGGCGAGCAGGGAATCCAGCCCGTTGAACGGTGCGGAGGCCATCGGGATGCCGATGACGGGGAGCGTGGTGTGCGCGGCGATTACGCCCGCGAGGTGGGCGGCCATGCCGGCGGCGCAGATAAAGACTCCCGTACCCTCGGCGGCCGCATTTTTCGCCAGTTCCGCCGCCTCGTCCGGAGTACGGTGGGCGGAGAGGATCCTGGCGCGGAACGGCACGCCGAATTGTTTGAGCGTATCGAAAGCGCCCTGAAGGGAGGCAAGATCGCTTTTGCTCCCCATGACGATGGTGACGACAGACATGATAAGACCTCGGTCGGTATGGCGCGGGGATTATTCCCCGGGCGTCTTCTTCATGGGTTCGAGTTCGGCCTGATGGGCTTTCTTCAGGGCTTCAAGCTCGTTCAGGATGTCGTTGTCGCCGGTCTTGGTGAATTCCGCCTCGAGCATGCCTTCGGCGATTTCAAGCAGGGCGATGTCGAGGAAGCTGTCCTCTTTGCAGCGGACCATCGGGCGGGACTTGCCGGAGGCCAGCATGGCGGCACGTTTGGATGCCAGCACGATGAGGACCTTTGCGTCCGGGATGACCTGTTTCGCACGGAGAAGATATTCGTTGTTCATGGAAAACTCCTTTCCTGAAATTGGTCAGTATGCGGTGACTTCCTCATGGCGGGCGATGGTGGTGCAGTCGCCGCTCATGACGAGCTCGTGGTTGCGGAGGAAGTCGAACTTGGCGTCGCGGATGTAGCGTTCGGCAAGGGCTTCGCGGGCGGCGTCCTTCTGCGCATCGCGGAGGAGAAGAAGCCCTGCGAAGATGAACGTCTCGTTTTCGACGAGGGCGCGGGCGCGCAGATTGCGGTAGTCGGGCGCGGTGGCCTTCATGCCGGTCACGAAGTCGATCGCGGCACGCTGCTTCTCCAGCATGTCGGCGATGGCCTTCTTGAGTTCGCCGGAGAGGCCTTCGTCCGGGACGACGGCCATCATATCGGCGATGCGGCCGTCGAGCGTGCGTCCCATGACGCCGCCGATGGCGGCCACGACCTGAAGCTGAGTGGTGCCTTCGTAGATATTCGTGATGCGGGCGTCGCGGTAGAGGCGCTCGGCGTCGAAGTCGTGCATGTAGCCGGTGCCGCCGTGGATCTGGATGCAGTCATAGGCGATCTTGTTGGCGGACTCGGTGGAGAGCGCCTTCGACATCGGGGTAAGGACGTCGCACAGGGCGGTGTAGAGTTTCGCCTTCTCGCGGACGGCCGGGTCCTTGTCGCCCGCGTCCACCATATGCGTGTAGGCGGTGCGGAGGTCGACGCAACGGGTCGTTTCGTACAGCAGGGCGCGGGATGCGGCCAGCTGGGTCTTCATGCGGGCGAGCATGTCGTAGATCGCGGGGAACTTGTCGATGCTCTGCTTGAACTGTTCGCGTTCGGAGGCGTACTTGCGGGCCTCGCGGTAGGCGGCCTCGGCGATGCCGACCGCCTGCGCGCTGATGGAGACGCGGGCGCCGTTCATGAGGGACATGACGTACTTGATGAGGCCGCGCTTGCGCAGGCCGCAGAGTTCGGCGGGAACGTGGTTGAACTGGAGTTCGCAGGTGGCAACGCCGTGGATGCCCATCTTGTGCTCGATCCTGCGTACGACCAGCTGCGGACACTTCTCGCAAATGAACATGGAAAGGCCGCGGCCGTCGGTGGTGCCTTCCTCGGAACGGGCGAGCACCAGGTGGATCTGGGAGCAGCCGTTCGTGATGAAGCGCTTCATGCCGTCGAGGTACCATTTGCCGTCGGCGTCCTGAGTGGCTTTCAGGCGCACGGACTGGAGGTCGGAACCGGAATCCGGCTCGGTGAGGTCCATGGAGCCGTCGGCCTCGCCGGTAACGAACCGCGGGATGTATTTCTGGCGCTGTTCCTCGGAGCCGAACTCGCAGATGGTGTCGGCGATGTCCTGCAGGCCGAAGAGGTTCTGCAGGCTGGCGTCGGCGCGGGAGACCATTTCGGTCATCATCGTATAGACGGAGAGCGGGAAATTGAGGCCGCCGTACTGGCGGGGCAGAATCACGCCCATGACGCCGGCGGCCTTCAGGTCGTTCAGGTTCTGGACCGTGAGCGGATGATAGGTCACGACGCCGTTTTCGAACTTCGGGCCTTCCTCGTCGACCTGACGGGCGCGGGGAGCAATGCGTTCGCCTGCGACGTCGCCGATGACGTTCAGGATGCGGTGGAAGCTGTCCAGCGCGTCCTCGAAACTTTCCGGGGCGGTGTCGTATTTCCGGGCTTCGGTATAATCCTTCTCAATGAGGCGCATGGCCTCCTGGATCTCGAGGTTGTCGAGGGTAAAGAGCAGATCGGCGTTGTCTGTAAAGAAGTTGGACATGATGGTCTCCTCAGGCTTTCGATTTGTACGCTTTGATCATCATCGGGATGACCTGGTTCAGGTCGCCGATGATCCCGTAATGCGCCACGGAGAAAATCGGCGCCGCCGGATCCGTGTTGATCGCGATGATCTTCTTGCTTTCCGCCATGCCGGCGCGGTGCTGCACGGAGCCGCTGATGCCGCAGGCGATGTAGAGCTTCGGACGGACCGTCACGCCCGTCTGGCCGACCTGGTGGTCGTGGTCGATCCAGCCGGCATCGACGGCGGCGCGGGAAGCGCCGACCTGTCCGCCGAGCGTCTTGGCGAGGTCATGGATGAGTTTGAAGTTCGCCGCGGAGCCGACGCCGTAGCCGCCGGCCACAATGATCTGCGCGCCCTTCAGGTTCACGGTCTTCTCCTGGCGGACGCGTTCGATGACCTTCACGACCATTTCCTGCGCGGTCAGGGCCGGGGTCACGCGGGTGACGGTGCCGGCGCGGGAGGCATCGGGTTCGCCCATTTTCATGACGCCTTCGCGGACGGTGACCATCTGGGGATCGTCCCAGGTGTTCACGATGGTGGCAATGATGTTGCCGCCGAACGCGGGACGGATCTGCATGAGTTTGTTCTTGTAGTATTTCCCGTTGCGCTGGTCGTCGAAATCGTCGATGCGGAGGTCGGTGCAGTCGGCGGTGAGGCCGGCGAGCTTTTCGGACGCCACGCGCGGAGCGAGCTCACGGCCTTTCATGGTGGCGCCGAACATGAGGATGTTCGGGCGATGTTCGCGGATGAGGTCGACGATGACCTTGGCGAACGGCAGGACGGTAAAGGGCTCCAGGCGCGGGTCTTCGACGAGGAAGACGTTGTCGCAGCCGTACTGGAAGAGCGTGGCGCAGCAGTGTTCGATCTTGTCTCCGAGGAGAAGCGCTTCGACCTTGACGCCGAGCTGGTCGGCGAGTTCACGGCCCTTGCAGACGAGTTCCAGGCTCACGTCGGCGATCTTGCCGCCTTCCTGTTCGATGAAAACCCAGACGTTTCCGATAGCGGTATTTTCCATTTTCGCTCACCCCAGAGTATGGTCTTCGATAAGTTCGTGTACGAGATTGCCGACGGCTTCCTGCGTCGGCGCGACTTCCTGGAAGTTCCCGGCGGTCAGGACGACGCTCAGGATATGCTTCACGTTGGTCGGGGAGCCGGCCTTGCCGAGGCGGTTGAATTCATCCTGCGGCACGCAGTACGCGGCGTTCCATTCCTTGATCAGCAGGCCCTTCGCGGAAAGCGCGGCGATCTCCTCGTCCGTGGCGGGAGCGCCCTTGGCGGCCGCGATCTCGGAGGGCGTTTTCGCCTTCTTGTACTTGATGATGCGGGAGGCGTTCTGCGGACGGGGCTGGTTTGCGTCGACCACGGTCAGGAGGGCGGGCAGCGGAGCCTCGAGGACTTCATAGCCGCCTTCGATGGCGCGTTTCGCACGGATCTTGCCGTCGCCGAGCTCCTGCACCTCCTGCACGTAGGAAATCTGCGGGATACCGAGCTTTTCGGCGATCTGCGGGCCGACCTGGGCAGTGTCGCCGTCGATGGCCTGACGGCCGCAGAGGACGAGGTCGAAATGACCGACCTTCTTCGCCAGGCGGCTCAGCGCAAAACTGGTGGCCAGCGTATCGGATCCGCCGAGCGCACGGTCCGTCAGAAGCACGGTTTCGTCGGCGCCGCGGAACAGGGAATCGCGGAGGATGCCGGCGGCGGCGGGAAGTCCCATCGTCGCGACGATGACTTTCGCGCCATAACGGTCCTTCAGCTGGAGGGCCAGTTCGAGCGCGTTCAAATCTTCAGGATTGAAAATAGCGGGAAGCGCCTGACGGTTGATGGTTCCGTCGGGCTTCATGGCGTCGCCCGTAACATTCTTCGTGTCCGGGACCTGCTTCACAAAAACGAGGATTGTGCAGCTCATGATCGTTCCTTCCTGGGTTATGTCGATAGGATTTGTTGTAAAATATTAATATAGCATCTTTCCGGTGTTTTTCCAGTCCATTTCCCAAAAAACGCCGCGTTTTCGGGACGGATTCGCGTCACACGGATGCAGGGCTCACTGGAACCGCACCAGGACCTGGCCGTCGGCGTGCTTGTCCTCGGGATCGGAAGGGATCGACTTTCTGACGGAAAGGGCGGGCGGGAACGCATTGTTCGCGTTGTGCTGGAAATACCTGTCCGCGGGGAAGAACATGACGACCTTTTTGCCCGGGTTCGCCTCCAGCAGCTTATCGATCTTCGTATACGCCTGGTTGCGGATCCGGTCTTTCTCCTCCGCCTCCTTGCAGGTCAGCCCGTAAGTCAGTTCCCCGGGAAAAATCACGTACAGGTCGTTCCGATGGTACGCGTAACAGATGGCATGCAGATTCGAGCCGTGCGCGATGACGACCGTATCGGGCGTGACCTCGTCCCGGCACTCTTCCAGGAATTTGTCCATGGAGCGTGCATTGTAGAAATGCTGTGGCACGATGAAATTCACTCCGATGAAAACCGGCAGGACCGCAGCCACGAAATACGAGAGCTTGCGCGCCGGCTTTTTCTCCGTAAATGCCGCCACAAGACCGAACAGCACCAGCACGACGATATTGAACAGGACAAACACCTTCCATGTTTCGTCCTTCTCGTAAACACGGATCCCGAGTTTGCCCGGCAGCCCCAGGCTCATCGCGACGATCCCGGCAATGAGCAGAAGAACCACTCCCCCGCTGAACACCATCAGCGGCAAATTGAATAGCTTTCCTTTCCCGTCCGGCCTTTCTTCGAAATAGCGGAAAAGCCCGGCGGAAATCATGATCGCAAGCGCAGGGAAGCACGGCAGGATGTACGTCGGAAGTTTCCCGCTCGAGGCGGACAGGAACAGGAACGGTCCGGCAAACCAGCAGATCAGGAAGCGGAACCACGCGTTCTGTTCCCCTCGGATGTCGATCTTTTTGAATCCGAGCCCGACCGCGGGGGCCAGCAGGAGCCAGGCGCTCGCACCCCAGAGCAAAGTCAGCACGAAATAGAACGGCCCGTGCGGATGCTCCGCCTCGGCGCCGCCGAAGAACCTCGCGAAATGCTCCTCCACGACGAAATACCGCCAGAAGTCCGGCTGCGCCCGGTGGATCAGGACTGCCCACGGGACGATCACGACCAGTGCCATGACGAACGGCAGCCATGGCAATGTGAAGATCGCCTTCCAGCGTTTTTCCCAGATCAGCCACGGCAGGACGGCCATGACCGGCAGGGCGAACGCCAGAAATCCCTTTACCAGAAACGCGCACCCGGCCGCCGTGCCGGCCGCAAGCAGCCACAGTACGCATTCCATTCGTTTTTTCTCCAGATATCCCTCCATGGCGCAATAAAACGACGCCACGGTCGCCGTCACGAACAGGGAAAAGATCGCATCCAGCGTACATGTCGTACCGACGATGAAGACAAGCGGCATCAGCAGGAAACATCCCGCCGCAAACCAGCCCTGTTCCTTCCGCCCCGTCATCTTCGCGGCCAGCAGGAGCACGATCAGCGCCGCCAGGCCGGTGCATATCGCGGGCGCGAACCGTCCGGCGAAAGCATTCTCCCCGAGCATGCGCATGGAACCGGCGATCAGCCAGTAGCCCATGATCGGTTTTTCGAAATACCGGGCGCCGTTCAGACGAGGCGTTACATAATCCCGGTCGGCAAGCATTTCCCGCGGGATCTCGACATAACGTGCCTCGTCGGGCGAAATAAGCGGACGGACGCCGAGCAGCAGCACATACAGGACCAGAAAGATCAGCAGCGCGGCGGGGATATTGAATTTGGATTTCATCAAACGAAAAAACTCCGGTGTTTTTGCGTCCGGCGGCAGGATTCCGCAGGGAGGATCGGCGCCGCACGACAAATGATTAAAATCATAATATACACCCGATCAATCCGTAATTCAAATTTATTTGAAAAAAACTTTCCCGTCGCCCTCTTTTCTTTCGCGCCGGGATTGAAAAAAGCCTTCCCGCATGGTATATTATTAAACTGCACTTGTTTAACCCGAACCGGCGGCGCCTCTGTTTCGCATCGGTCGCGCCGTCCCAACAACTGGAGAAACACAATGAAGTTTACGCACGAAGTGGACCAGATGGTGTGCGTCGCCAAGGGTCCGAAACACGGTCCCGCGCCGATCCCCCAGGAAGGTAAGTGGACGAAAGCCAAAGAGATCAAGGACATCTGCGGTCTGACGCACGGCGTCGGCTGGTGCGCACCCCAGCAGGGCGCATGCAAGCTCACGCTGAACGTCAAGAACGGCATCATCCAGGAAGCCCTCGTGGAAACGATCGGGTGCTCCGGGATGACGCACTCCGCCGCCATGGCCGCCGAGATCCTCCCCGGCAAGACGATCCTCGAAGCCCTCAACACCGACCTCGTCTGCGATGCCATCAACACCGCCATGCGCGAACTCTTCCTCCAGATCGTCTACGGCCGCACCCAGACCGCGTTCTCCGAAGACGGCCTCCCGATCGGCGCCGGCCTCGAAGACCTGAAGCAGCTCCGCTCCATCACCGGCACCATGTACAGCACCGCCGAGAAGGGCGTCCGCTACCTCGAAATGGCCGAAGGCTATGTGACCGGACTCGCCCTCGACGAGGAAAACAAGGTCATCGGCTACCAGTTCGTCAACCTCGGCAAGATGATGGAATTCGTCAACAAGTCCTCCACGAAGGACCTCGAAAAGATGTCCGTCAAGGATTTCATCTCCAAGTTCCAGAAATCCTACGGCCGCTTTGGCGACGCCGTCAAAGTCATCAACCCCCGCAAGGCATAAGGAGCGTTCATCATGGCACTTTTTGAAAGCTACGAGCGCAGAATCGCGCAGATCAATAAATTCCTGAAAGACAACGGGATCGCCTCCATCGAAGAAGCCGAGAAGATCACGAAGGCCAAAGGCCTCGACATCATCCAGCGCGTCCGCGACATCCAGCCCATCTGCTTCGAAAACGCCTGCTGGGCTTACCTCGTCGGCGCCGCCGTCGCCATCAAGCGCGGCCAGACCGTCGCCAGCGAGATCGCCAAGACCCTCGGCGAAGGCCTCCAGAGCTTCTGCATCCCCGGCTCCGTCGCCGATGACCGCAAGGTCGGCCTCGGACACGGCAACCTCGCCAGCATGCTTCTCCAGGAGGAAACCCAGTGCTTCGCGTTCTGCGCCGGACACGAGTCCTTCGCCGCCGCCGAAGGCGCGATCGGCCTCGCCAAGTCCGCGAACAAGGTTCGCAAGAACCCGCTCCGCGTCATCCTGAACGGCCTCGGCAAAGACGCCGCTCAGATCATCTCCCGCATCAACGGCTTCACCAGCGTCGAAACCAAGTTCGACTACTACACCGGCAAGCTCAAGATCGTCTCCGAGACCGCCTACTCCAAGGGCGAGCGTGCCGCCGTCCGCTGCTACGGCGCCGATGACGTCCGCGAAGGCGTCGCCATCATGTGGAAGGAAGGCGTGGATATCGCCATCACCGGCAACTCCACCAACCCGACCCGCTTCCAGCACCCCGTCATGGGCACCTACAAGAAAGAGCGCGTCGCTGCCGGCAAGCCCTTCTTCTCCGTCGCTTCCGGCGGCGGCACCGGCCGCACCCTGCACCCGGACAACATGGCCGCCGGCCCCGCCAGCTACGGCATGACCGACACCATGGGCCGCATGCACTCCGACGCCCAGTTCGCCGGCTCCTCCTCCGTCCCGGCGCACGTCGAGATGATGGGCCTCATCGGCATGGGCAACAACCCGATGGTCGGCGCTTCCGTCGACGTCGCGGTCGCTGTCGCCCAGGCCATGACCGCCAAGTCCGCGAAAAAGGCCGCCGCGAAGGCCCCGGCAAAGGTTGCCGCGAAGGCCCCGGCCAAAGCCGCTGCGAAGAAGGCTGTCGCGAAAGCCCCGGCCAAGCCCGCCGCGAAGAAGGCTGCAAAGAAGAAATAAGCCCGGCCGGTCCTGACCGGTCAATCCGTGCGGCGCCCTGCCCCGTTGTCTGAGCAGTACGCCGCACAATAGAAAAGCGGCATCGTGCGGGAGTGCTCCGGCGGCTGAATCCGCCTCCGGTTTTCACGTCCACACGGTGCCGCTGACCATTTTCCCCCGCCCCTGCATTTTCCGTACGTCGAAAGGAGATCCCCCATGAAAGGCAAACGCATCCCGAAATCCAGACCGCGCAGGCCCCAGCGCCGCGACGACGCCGAGCCCGTTTCCGCGTCCTTCATTGATTCCTGCGCGCACATGGAGCTGCCCTCCCTCGCCATCGTGGGACGCCCCAACGTCGGAAAATCCTCCCTCTTCAACGCCATCCTCGGCCGCCGCCAGGCCATCGTGCATTTCGACTGCGGCGTCACCCGCGACCGCGTGAGCGCGTCCGGCGTCTGGCAGGGGCGCCGCTTCAACCTCATCGACACCGGCGGGCTCGGCATGTTCGAGAACGAGACGAATTCCGTCGGCAAGTGGGACAAGCTCATCGCCGAACAGGTCGCCGCCGCCATTGAAGACGCCGCCGCCATCCTGTTCGTCGTGGACGTGCAGGCTGGGCTGCTCCCGCTCGACCACGGCATCGCCGACCGCCTCCGCGCCTGCGGCAAGCCCGTCTACCTGATTGCAAACAAGGCCGACAACCAGTCCGACGCACTCCTCGCCGACGATTTCCATTCGCTCGGATTCGAGCACGTCCACCCGGTCTCCTGCCTCCACAAGCGCGGCATCGAGGACGTCCTGGAGGATGCCCTCTCCGGCATCGAGCCCTCCGACGCCGAGCTCGCCGCGCACGCCCTGAAGATCGCCGTCCTCGGACGCCCCAACGTCGGCAAGTCCTCCCTCGTGAACCGCCTCATCGGCAAGGACCGCGTGATCGTCAGCGACGTCGCGGGCACCACGCGCGACTCCATCGACGTCGAATTCGAACTGAAATGCTCCGGCAGCGAAGTCATCCGCGCCGTCCTCGTCGACACCGCCGGCCTACGCAAGAAATCCAAGGTCGACGGCGCGGTCGAGCAGTACAGCATGATGCGTGCCCAGCACTCTCTGGAGACCTGCGACGTCGTCCTCTTCGTGGTCGAGGCGGACAAGGGCGCCGCCACCTCGCAGGACAAGACCATCGCGCGCATGATCGAGGAGTCCGGCAAGGGCTGCATCCTCGTCGTCAACAAGTGGGACATCCGCCCCGAAAAGACCTCCCGCGACGAGCTCATCCGCGAGTTCCGCGACTCCCTGCCGAAAATGAGCTACGCGCCGCTCGTCTTCGTCTCCGCCCTCACCGGCGAAAACCTCGATGTCCTGTACGACCTCATCGCGCAGGTCCGCGCCCAGCTCTCCGCGCACATCTCCACCGCCATGCTGAACCGCGTGATCCAGGACGCGACCACGCGCACCGCGCCCCCGGTCGTCGGGCTCAAGCCGCTCAAGATCTACTACGGTGCCATGACCGAGACCGCGCCGCCGCACTTCATCCTCTTCATCAACAAACGCGAATACTGCGCCGACAGCTACAAGGCATACCTCTCCAACTATTTCCGCAACGCCTTCAACCTCGTCGGCGTCCCCATCCGGATCGTCCTGCAGGAACGCGACCGCCGCGACCTGTCCGAGGTCGTCAACCATGCCGGAAGCTCCAACAACGCGAAGAAGAAGTTCGCCAACGCGAAACAGGCCAAGACCGCAAAGAAAAAGGCCGGTTTCAAGAAGAAAGTCGCCGCGCAGAACGCCCGCCGGAAAAACCAGGACTGAGTTCACGGCTCCTCGACAAGCCGGGACATCCCGGTTTTCCCGTTTTCTTCAGTTGAGCATAAATCATCTGTCAATTGTAGTATTCTTTTTGTTTTTTTTTCAAAAAAAAGCGAAATTTCTCTTGAATTTGAACGAACAAGCAGTATAGTATACCATATTGATAGTTGATTGATCCCGTCGCTATCCCCGGATGCGGCGAGATTTTTTTTATACACTCAAACCAGCTTGAAGGGGCGGCCAGCCATGCCATGCCGTTATAACAACGCCAAGTACATGACAATCGCGGATCTTATCACGAAAAGACTTCGCGCCGGGGAGTTTTCGGCCGAGGGACGCTTCTACAGCCGGGACGAGCTGGCGCGTGAATATCATATTTCGCCCGGAACAGCCCAATCCGTGCTTCGCATCCTGGAAGACCGCGGCGTCATAACGTGCAGAAAGGGCAAACGGTCGCTTCCGGCGGACGTCATGCCGGACCATCATACGTCGCCGGCATGCAGTCCGATCTTCTTCCGGGGTTCCCTGACGGCGGAAACGCCGGAATATGACTACCTGTTGTACTGCGTGCGGAATATCCTGATGCGCCGGAAAGCCGAATTGCGCGAACACGACACCGATTTGCCGGAGTTCGAGGGCATCGCAAGGCATACCGCAGGAGACGTCGCAGTCGTGTTTTCCCTGCCGAGCGCCGAGAATACATTACCGAATCAGTTCCCGGTCCGACGTCCCGCGGGCGCGCAGATCGAAATCATTTTCGACCAGACCAAAAACAATGCGGTATCCCTGTTCACGAGGAAAGCCGGGCTGGACTGCACCCTGCAGCTGATCCGGCACAACATCACATCGGTCTTCCACATTACATCCAGGCATTCGGCATTTCCGTGGTTCAAGCACGGCTGCATGCCGAGCAAGCTGCAGGAATACATCCCGGAATGCAAGGTCTCCTCCATCGTGTTCGACGACGAACTCGAGATGTTCCCCGGGTTTTTACTGGATTCCGTCCCGGCCCTGGCAACGCCGAACCACGCCCCGGTCGCGATCCTGATCGACGATCCGTTCCTGTCCGATTTCCTGTCCGCCGAAATCCGGGTCGGCACGTACCGCGCGCCTTCGCGGTGCCTGTTCTTCGGTACGGCGTTCAATGAACGCACCATGGCGATTCCGTACCTGGACCTGAAGCTGGACGAGCTGGCCGCAACGATCCTTCGGACCGTCTCGGCAAAGGCGGAGAATCCGGCTGCCGATCTGGCCTGCGATCTGCACCTCATCCAGTTCAAAAACCCGGGCATCGCCTGAGACGGTCCGGTCCTTCGAAAAAAAAAAGGAATGTGTCGCCCCGTCAGGGCAAAAGAAGCCTTGTGCAACAGCATTCGTGCCCGTGAGCTGGAAGACAGCGTTTGTTTTTCCACGAAAAGCCCGTGAGCCGCCTTGAAAAAAAGCGGGGTCGTGGTATATTAGTATCGTCGGTAATTCACGGAGCCGGCCATGCTGACCGGCCTGCCGTTTCATGAACCTTGACAACCTGAAAAAAGATGCTTTCACCCCCCGTCAACGCCCCCGCTTTTCAGGGAAGCGAGCTTGATCGAGGTGAAAAGTTTTGCCGAAGTGGCGAAATGGCAGACGCACTAGACTCAAAATCTGGCGCCAGCGATGGCATGAGGGTTCGAGTCCCTCCTTCGGCACCATTTTCCAGCATAAAAGTGGACAAAACGTCCTGTCTTTCCCCGTTTTCCTCTCCACGATGCCTGCGGCTTGGAGATGAATCCGCCGCTTCATCGGAAAGCAACGGGATTACTGCATGTCCTCGACGGTCGCCGTCACGAAGAGCAGCGTCAGCGTGTCCGGCTGGTACGCGGGATTGCTGATCCGTGCTGCGAGGACGGGCTTCCCGACCTCAAGATAAAGCGCCTGCCGGAACGCCGTCGTGTCGAGCATGGGCAGTTTCAGCAAACCGGACTGGACCTCCGGTTCCTGCGATTGGGACTGCGGGCGCGCATAACGGTTCTGCACGGGGGCGGGCTCCTCTTCCTCCGATTCGCCGAAGTACAAATAGTTGTAATTGCGCCAGCCGGTCTGCGTTGTCTTCTCGAAGACGTAATCAAGCCGCACGAGCTTGCCGTCGTTGAGCACACGGGCGGCGGCCTGAAGCGCCGTCCCGGTCCAGATGGACCCGCTGCTCAGCGGAATGGCCGGAACCCCGTAGTCCTGCGCGGGGATCCATTTCAGCGGCACGAACTGCGTTTTCGTGTTGAGCTGGATGGAGACGGGTCCCTGCGAGGGGATCAGGCGAAAGCTCGGGCTGTAGAGATCGCGCAGCTGGCTGCTCTTCATGAGGTTCTCCATGAAGTCGCCGGACGGAACGGCGGGGCAGCCGTCGGAATGCCCGGCGGCGCAGATGTCGTTCCACCTCGCCCGCACGATCTGGAAATCGAGCCGCACGAACTTGTTCCCGCTTTCGGTCACGGGCACGATCCTTTCCGGCATCGGCAGCGGCTTCGTGAAGAATACATGCAGCGTCCAGGCGCTCCCGGTCGACGCCCGCGCGACGATCATCGGCTTGCCTTTGGTCGATGTGAGCGTGCTGGAGAACGAATTGTCATCGAAGATGGGCGACTGCCCCCTGCCCCAGTCCCCGTAGTCGGTGTTCGTGTAGCCGTTCATCTTCCGCATGGTGGACTCCAGGAAGAAAATGCGCGGCGGCCGGATGTCGAGGCAGAATTCATTGCCGACATGCGTGGGGTCTTCGAAGAACGGGAAGATGCTCGCGAGGTTGTTGCCGGAGTTCATGTAGCTGCGGGAATAATTGTCGTAGTAATCCTCGGCATCCTCGTTGTCGTTCTCGTCGTCGGACGCGTCGTCTCCGTCGTCCCCGGTATTATCCCCGGAATCCTCTTCATTCTCCTCGTCGTACTCCTCATCGTCATCCTGGCCGGACGAGTCATCCGTGGAGGAACCGTCCTGCGGCAGGATGTAAAACGCCGGATAGAACTCGCTGCGGTTCATTTTGAGCTCGACTGGCGTGTCGACGGCCGCGTACCCGGCGGAATACCCGATCACGCGGTAGCCGCCTGCCTTGTAGATCGCGGGCAGAAGCTCGTCCGTCGGCACGGAATCCGGCGGCAGCCCCATCGACTCGGCAGCGGTCGCCAGCGTCTTTTTCGGCACGGCGATGACCTGATACTCGAAATACTGGAACTCATCGGATCCGGGTTCTTCCGCCGCGGCCTTAGCAGTCTCGGCAGGCTTTGCAGTCTCGGCGGGCTTTGCGGCGGCAGCTTTTTCCGCTGCGGATTCCTTCGCCGCAGGCGCCTTCTCAGTTGCGGCTGCCTTCGCAGCAGCAGGCTTTTCCGTCGCGGCAGGCTTCGCGGCGGGCTCTGTTTTCTCCGCGGGGACAGCTGCCGGTTTCGCGGCGGCTTTTTCGGTCGGAGTCGCCTTCGCGGCGGCCTCTCCCATTGCGGGAACAGCCCAGGCGCACAGAAGCAACGCCGCGGCGGGAACGATCAGCTTACAGATATTCAGTTTCATGGGACCGGCCTTTCCGCCCCGCCCCGGCTGGCCGCTGGGGACAAGGATCCAAAATTGTTGTAAAGCCCCGCGGACGAGAGCGGAAGCAACGCCTCCGGGACCATTGATTTTTCATAGGGTCGGAACCGCCATGCCGAGGACACAAACACCTCGGACCTGCTTAGTTTGAGGCATGGGCGAACCATGGACCGCCGTACTTGCGAGTCTTTCTACGACTATGGTAGTTCCAATCAGAAAAAGTTATCACCGTTCATTCAAAAAGTCAAATGATTTATGAGAAAAAACTAAAAAAAGAAAGCCGGCGAAGATGAGTTCGTCGGCTTCCGGGAAAAGCGGATCGGAAAGAGTCTGTCTTATTTCGCCTTGGGGGGCTTCGCCTCTTTCACGACGAGCAGGACGGGATACTTCGCATCGGTTTCCGGCACGGTGTACATCGTGCCGGTGAGCATCAGCGGGGAATCGGTCGGAGCGAAATCCTCGGGCAGCGCCACGGCGATGGCTTCCCCCTCGTTCTTGCCGTAGGCGGTCGCGAGAACGTGCTTCTTGCCGCCGAACACAAGGTCGGTCCCGGCCTCGGCGGCGCCTTCGATCAGGATCCGGGCAGGGATGGATTCACTGGATTCGTCGTACGCGCGAATGCCGGCGACTTCGAACGTGGCGAGCTTGTTGACGAATTCGCGCCTGGCAGACTTGTCGACCTTCGAGAAATTCAGGTCGGCGGGACGGTCCGCCATGAGCGGGTTCAGAAGCAGGAGCGCACCGACGACGATCACGCCGGAGAGGAGCGTGGCGGGCAGGCCGACCGCGAGCCATTTCATGAAGGTGACGTGCGAAGCGGACGGACGCTTTTCGAGCATGCCGAGCGCCACGATGTTCGCCGTGCTGCCGATCATGGTGATGTTGCCGCCGAAGCACGCGCCGAAGAGGAGCGCCCACCACAGCGGGAAGTCCTTCACGCTCTGGGAGAGCTGTTCGATCACGGGGCAGAACGCCGCCACGAAGATCACGTTGTCGACGAACGCGGACCCGACGGCGGAGGTGAAGAAGATGAACGGGACGAGCTCATAGGGGCTGGTGCCGCAGATCTTGGAGAAGCCGTTTGCCATGACCTTGTCGACCTCTGTGTATTCGAGGGTTCCGGCGACGGCGAAGAGGAGCATGAAGAAGATCAGCGTCCACCAGTCGACTTCGCGTTCGATGTAGTAGCGGGCGCGGTTCTGCTTGATGATCATCACGATGCCGGAGCAGACCAGCGGGGCGACGATCAGGACGGTGTTCTTCGGCAGGCCGAGCAGCTCCTCGGTCGGGTGGTGGGAGGCGATGGCGCACACGGTGCAGACGAGGAGGATCAGGCCGGGCTTGTACGGGACCTTCACGCGGGGGGCCAGCGAAAGCCCCTGCGCGAGGCGGTTCTGCAGGCTCTCGTCGAATTTCTTCAGCTCCTTGCGGAAAATGAAGAGCAGGAGCGCAATCACGCTGAACAGCGAAAGGAGCATGATCGGGAAGGACCACATCATGAAGTCGCCGAACGTGAGGCCGCCCTTCGTGCCGATGTAGATGCCGACCGGGTTGCCCATCATGGTGCCCGAGCTGCCGATGTTCGTGGCGAGCACGGCGATCAGAATGTACGGGGTCGGGTTCAGCTTCAGGCGGTCGCAGACCTGGAAGATCAGGGTGGAGATGAAGATGATGGACGTCACTTCATCCACGGCGCACGCCAAAAGCGCGGACGCCACGCTCGTGACCGTGATGAACTTCATGCCGGACAGGTTCGGCATTTCCACGATCAGCTGCACGATCCATGTGAAGAAGCCGAGGTCGCGCAGAGCGCCCACGATCACCATCATGCCGACCAGGAAGAGGATGACCTCCAGCGAGGACGACTGCACGAAATGCGGGATGTCGAGCGATCCGGTGAAGATCAGGACGGACAGGCCGAGGAACGCCAGGGCGAGACGGAATTTCCAGAAGAACAGCGTGCCCATGATGAGGCCGATGAAGACGGCGCAGGCGACGGCCTGGTGCGACTGGAGCGCGTGGGAGAAGAAGCCGCCGAGACCCACGAACAGGCTCACGGCAAGCAGGATCAGGAAGCGCGAAACAAAGTATTTGACGGAAATGGAGGAGGATTCTTCCGACATGGTATTATGACCTTTCTGTTTTATCTCGTATTCGTTGCGCCGCGATCATTCCCAGAAGAACTTCGCGCAGAACTCCCGCAGGGAGACCAGCCCGGCCAGGCGGCCGTCCTTGTCCGTGATGATCAGCTGTGCCGTCTCCTGCGCCAGGAAAAGCTTCGCCAGCTGGATCGCAGGGACGTCTTCCGAGACCGGCTCGCCCAGCTCCTGCATGATATCGGAAACGCGCGTATCGCTGGCGCTCTTCAGCAGGTCGACGAACGGCTGGAACCGGTAAATCGGGGAAAGGTTTTCCATCCAGAGGAGATGTTCCGGCAGGGTGTAGGACAGAATATCCTTCAGGGAAGCCACGCCGCGGAGGTCGCCCACGGAGTCGATCACCGGCAGGGAGGAGCTCTGGGTAGTGGCGAAGATATCGATCGCCTCGCGGATGGTGTCCGTTTCGTGCAGCGGCTTGAAGTCGGTGCGCATCACGTCCTTTGCGAGCAGGTATTCCGGCATCTTGACTTTTCCGGTGGCGAAGAACGAGCTGACTTCCGCCGGGGTCTTCAGTCCGGCGACCAGGCGGATGTCCGCGGGGTCGGAGAACGATTTCGCCAGCATGGACATGACCTGCAGGTGCAGGTTCGGGTCTTCCAGCGGGGACAGGATCAGGACCATTACGTTAATGAATACATTCATATTCAAGGATATGACTTGTGTGGACATATCCTTGCCGCCATAGCCGATCCCGGTCGGGCTGCACGCGATGGCAATCATCGGTTTTTCAAGTCCGGCGAGGCGGGCATGCGGTACGGCAAGGCCCGGGGCGACGATGCACGGGAAAACCTTTTCACGCTTCTCGATCTCGGTGCGCGCTTCCTCGATGTTGAGCTGGGGGAAATGGCGCTTGAGCATATCCAGCAGCATTCCTATGACTTTTGCGCCGTCGGATTCCGTCACGCCGCAGGCGATGTTGTTCGCAAACAGGTAGTCCGAAAACTCGTTCTTCGTTACACTCATGGTAGGGATAACCTCCTGGGTCGTTCCATGTGTTTAAAAAAAATGAAATCCTTTTAAAGTAGCATAAATCATAGAAAAATCAAGCTCGATGCGTGTTTTTCCCGGACTTTTTCGCGTCCGGGACACCGGCAGGAAAAAAAGTTTTCATGTTTTTTTGTGTTTTCCGCTTCATCCGCTTGAAAAACATATTGAACCGCAGTATATTAAAAGATTGTTTATTCCTAAAAAACATTCAATTCAGAGGTTTCGCTCTTATGATTACGAAAAAGAATCTCGTCCTGCTCGGCCCGCCCGGCGCCGGGAAAGGCACGCTCTCCGATCCGCTGATGGCGCAGGAGAAGCTGGCGCATATCTCCACCGGAGAGATCCTCCGCGGCGAAGTGGCAGCCGGCACCGAACTCGGCAAGCAGGCCGAAGCCTGCATGAAGTCCGGCAAGCTCGTTCCGGACCAGGTCGTCGCCGACATGGTCGCCGCGCGCCTCGCCACGCCGGAATGCGCTGCCGGTTTCATCCTCGACGGCTTCCCGCGCACGGTCGCTCAGGCCGAACTTCTTGAGGACGCCATGGCGCGCATCGGCATGAAGCTCGACGCCGTGATTCTCTTCGAGGCCCCCGAAGACCTCCTCCTCCAGCGTCTCACCGCCCGCCTCACCTGCAAAAAGTGCGGCGTCGCGTTCAACAAGCTCTTTGCGCCTCCGAAACAGGAAGGTGTCTGCGACCGCTGCGGCGGCGAGCTCATCCAGCGCGCCGACGATTCCCTCGAGACCGCGAAAAACCGACTGAAAGTCTACCACGAACAGACCGCGCCCCTCATCCAGTTCTACGAGGGAAAAGGCTGCCTCGCGCGCATCGACTCCTCCCTCCCCGTCCAGGAAGGGTTCGCGGCGCTCCTCGCGCTCCTGAAATGATCTCCGGTGTTCCTGTATGCGCATGCTGAAACGCCGCAATTTCGTGGTCCATACGCCCGAGGAGATCGCCCGCATCCGCGAGGCCGCGCGCGTCACAGCGCTCGCCCGCGAGGAAATCGCGGCGCTTGCCCATCCGGGCATGACGACACTTGAACTCGACGAACTCGCCGGAGCGGTGATCCGCGCCACGGGCGGCGTGCCGACATTTCTGAACTACAACGGCTTCCCCCGCAACATCTGCATCTCGGTCAACGATGTGGTGGTGCACGGGATCGCCAGCGACAAATGCGTCCTGAAGGAAGGCGACATCGTCAGCGTGGACGTCGGCGTCACACTGAACGGTGGCATCGGCGACACGGCGAAGACCGTGCTCGTCGGCAACAAGCCGATCTCTAAAGACATCGAACGCCTCCTTGCCGGCACGGAAGAGGCGCTTGAAGCCGGAATCGCCGCGGCAAAACCCGGCGGGCACGTGGGCGACATCTCCCGCGCCGTCGCAAACGTCGCCGGACAATACAAGCTCGGCATCGTCCGCGACCTCGTCGGGCACGGTTGCGGCACCCGCCTCCACGAGCCGCCCGAGGTCCCGAACTTCGTCAGCACAAGCGAAGGCCCGGTCCTCGTCCCCGGCATGGTGCTCTGCATCGAACCGATGCTGAACCTTGGCACGGCGCGCGTCTATGTGGAGAAGGACCAGTGGACGGTCCGCACCGCAGACGGGCTGCCGTCGGCGCATTTTGAACACATGATACTTATTACTGAAACTCATACGGAGGTCCTAACACGTGTCTAAAGACGTTGTCAAAGTAGAAGGCGTCGTCCGAGAACTGCTCCCCAACACCATGTTCCGGGTCGAACTTGAAAACAAACACATGATCCTCGCTCACATCAGCGGCAAAATGCGGCTCCACTTCATCCGCATTCTCCCGGGCGATACGGTGACGCTTGAGATGTCGCCGTACGACCTGACAAAAGGAAGAATCGTTTTCCGCCAGAAATAACGTCCGCGACCGTTTTTCATCGCTCAACACAGAAAAACCAGTCCGGGGCTCCGACTCCGGGCAAGTCCCCTTTTTTTGAACGTCAAAAGCTTTTAACCAAATAACAATCAACGCCCCAAGGGCAGAAAAGGAAAAACAATCATGACGAAACGTGATCTCGTTGTCAAAATCTCCGCTGAAACCGGTCTGATCCAGACCGAAGTCGCCAGCATCGTTCAGAAGACCCTCGACTACATCGCCGACGAACTTGCCGCCGGCCGCGACATCGAACTCCGCAACTTCGGTGTCTTCGAAATCCGCGTCCGCAAGGGCCGCAAGGGCCGCAACCCGAAAGTGCCGCAGATCACCGTCCCGATCCCGGAGCGCAAGGTCGTCAAATTCCGCGCCGGCAAGGAACTCAAGGACCGCGTCGCCAGCCTCAAGATCGACTGATCCCGGAGGATCCGTCCCATGCCGAAAATTGCTCCGCCCCCCGGAGTGAGCGACATCTTCCCGGACGAGTCGACCGCCTGGCTCCAGCTCGAATCCGCCGCCCGCAGGGTCTTCGGACTCTACGGGTTCGGCGAGCTCCGCACCCCGATCTTCGAGTTCACCGAAGTCTTCCAGCGCGGGCTCGGCGGGGAAACCGAAGTCGTCCAGAAGGAGATGTACACCTTTGAAGACCGCGGCGGCAGGAGCCTTACGCTCCGCCCCGAAGGCACGGCGGGCGTCATGCGCGCCCTCGCCGCGACCGATGCCGCGAACGGCGTCGAACACCGCGTCTTCTACATGGGCCCGATGTTCCGCGGCGAACGTCCCGCGGCAGGCCGCAAACGCCAGTTCCACCAGGTCGGCGTCGAAAACGTCGGACGTCCCGCTTCGCCGGGACTCGACGCGGAGGCGATCGCCATGCTCTGCCATTTCCTCGAAGAAATCGGCATCACGGGCTTCCGGCTCCTCATCAACACGCGCGGCGTGCCGGCCGACCGGCCGGCTGCCGAACAGGCCCTCGCGGAGCATTTCCGGCCGCATCTCGCCGAAATGTGCGAGGACTGCCGGGCACGCATCGACCGCAACGTCTGGCGCATCCTGGACTGCAAACAGGCATGCTGCCGCCCGTTCATCGAATCCGCGCCCGACCCCGCGCAGTTCTTCAGCGCGGAATCCCGCGACTATTTCAGAAAAGTGTGCGACCTCCTCACGGAACAGGGCATCCCGTTCACCGTCGATCCCCGCCTCGTCCGCGGCCTCGACTACTACGTGCATACGGTCTTCGAACTCACGCACTCCGGACTTGGCGCGCAGAACGCCATCGCGGGCGGCGGCCGCTACGAGCTTCAGCTCCCCGGCCTCCGCAACCCGATTCCCGGAGTCGGTTTCGCGGCGGGCATGGAACGTCTCCTCATCGTGCGCGACGCGCTCGGCGTGACGCCGCCCCCTGCCCCGGTCCCGAAGCTCTATCTGGCCTCGCTCGGGGACGCCGCTCTGGCGTTCAATACGTCGTTCGCCGCGAAGCTCCGCCACGCGGGGATCTCCGCGGCCATCGACTACGATGCGAAAAGCATGAAGTCACAGATGCGCGCCGCCGACCGCATGAAGGCGGAATACGTGCTCGTGATCGGCGATTCCGAACTCGAAGCACAATCCGCCAAGCTCAAGCACATGGCGGACGGACGCGAAATCGAGGTAACGCTCTCCCTCGACGGCGTGCTCGCCGCACTTGCCGCCGATGCGGGATCGAATTGACCCGGTTTCCCATCCCGACCGACACAAAAGCCGCAGGATAGGTTCTGCGGCTTTTTTCACGTTCTGCCGATCCGATGGTCCCAAGATCCACAAAAAACTTCAGGTCCGTCCCCGGCATTATCTCTTTTCCCCGGCATTATCCCTTTTCCCCGGCGTTATCCCTTTTCCCCGGCGTTATCCCTTTTCTCCCGGCATTATTTCTTTTCCTGTTCCTTTTTCTGTTCCGACGTCTTCTGCGTTTCGGATTCCCGGCGGTCGATCTCGTCGGCGTCCTCCTGCGTGAACGCGGAGATGATGAGGTTCGGAAACAGGGTGATCAGATGCTTCGTATTGTCCATGAAGAAATGCGAGATGGATCTGCCGTAGGACACCTTCGGGTCGAAGATGTTGCCGGTCAGATAGAACGGCCAGTAGAGCAGCGCGAACCGCGCGTTCGTCTCCAGCTCGGCCTCGCCGTCCCCGGCCAGGTTGATCGAGCCGGATGCACGGTAGCTTTCGATCAGGTCGCCCGAAAGGTCAAGCGACTTCAAGTTCACGACGCCATGCCGGACGGACATCTCCATCGTGCCGTGCTTGAATTCAAGAGGGGTATCGCCGGAGATCATGTCCATGACCGCCCCGGCGGTCGTCAGACGCAGCGCGCGCCGCAGCATGTCGCCCGGCACATAGTCGATGAGACGCGGCACGCTGACCAGAGGCAACAACAGGATGTTCAGGAAAAGCGACCGTTCCCGCAGGTAAGTCCGCAGGGAAACGCCTTCCAGCTCGGCCTCGCAGTCCGCCCGCAGGTTCTTCGTCAGCGCCTCCGTGGTGAAGCCCTCTCCATGCACGACAGCCTTCAGTCGCTTCACGAATCCACGCAGACGGCGCGGGATCTCCGGGCTGTCGTCCGTGGCCAGAAACGCGGTAAAGCTCTTGTCGAACGGGATATTGTTCAAATCCGCCTCGACATCAAACGGCCAGGAACCGTCCTTCAGGTGAATTTCCGCGGACGCGATCCCGAAGACGTCGCCGGAGAACTCCGCATGCGGCACGAGGATCGCGGGGTCGTCGCCATCCCGCAACTCCAGCAGCCCCGCTCCGGAAAAGATCAGCGCGTGGTTCCGTGCGTAGATCCCGTGCAGATCCAGTTCAAACGTCTTGTCGATGAGCGAGATCGCCGTCTTTTCCATCCCCGGGTCGGTGTTGTGGTTGTATCGGAAATACGATACGGCGAACGGAAGGTCCAGCGAACTTGAGATGAACTTCGGCAGGGCATCCTCCCCGCGACGGTACAGATACCGGCCGGAAAGATGCTCCTCGCCCTCCTCGTCCGACAAATGGAGCAAGACATCGCCGAACATCTCTTCGTCGGTCCAGAGCAGTTCGCCCGCGATCCCCCCGGACAATTCCGGGAAGCGGTACTTCTCCGGTTCGTCCGACTGGAGCCGCAGACGCTTGACCTTCAGGTCGCCCGTCCAGCCCATTTCGGAGAAATCGCGGTCAGCCCGGAACTCCACCTCCCCGGCGGTGTCCAAGTCCTCGAAATAAAAACTCCGCTCCACGCCGTATCCGATCAGGTACAGGGCCTCCGGCCCGAACCTCACCTCGGGGAACTTCATCCGCACACGGTTTCCGTTTGCCGGATCGATCGTCCCCGAACCGCTGGCGAACAGCGTCTGCCGCGCCTGCCGGTCATGGATGTCGACGTTCAATTCCGGCAGAACCACCAGGCCCTTCTTCCGTTCGTACTGGAAGGCTCCGTTCACCCCGAGGCGCGCGATCTCCCGCGGGATTCCATCGAACAGGATGGTCAGGTCGTTTCCGACGAGCATGCCCTCTCCGCCGACGACCTCGCCATCCGTGCTGACGGAGACATTGAACTCGGATGCCACGACTCCGCCCGCGAGCCGGAATTCGCTGTCATCATCCAGGAGCGGTTCCAGGAATGAAACGGGGAGTCCGTTCATCTTCAGCTTGAGGTTCATCGGGAAGTACGAGAAGGCGCCGTCCTTCCAGGTAAAATCGGATCCGCATCGGACGGACAGGCTCCCGTCCCCGTTGTCGATCTCCGCGTCCAGGCGGCTCAGCGTAATGCGGGAATCCGTCGGCTCGCACCGGAATTCCGCCGAAGCGGCGGCATTGACAAAGCGCAGGAACGGCAAATCGTCCCGGCCGGAAACAAACTTGTGTTCCAGCTGATGCGCGAGCACATCGCTGAGGTGGTCGAGCTCGATGCTTCCCGTTATTGCCGTTTTGCTGCCGCCGGAGGCGTTCAGAACGGCGTGAAAATCGGTCCCTGCCTTCAGATCCAGCCCGCAGTCCAGCTGCCACCCCTGGTCGTCCGGCGCGAGCCTGAAATCGGCATCCCCAATGGCATCCAGCACCAGGGTCTTCCCGCCGGTCCCGGTCAGGGCAAGATGCGACAGATGCGATTCCTTATGGAGCTTCGCCGCCATATTGACCAGGTCGAGATCGAGCTCGGCCTCCGCGGCATGTTCGGCGTCGCGCAGGTTGGCGTCCTCCAGAAACTCGCACAGGCTGGCGAGCTCCTGGTCGCCGAACGCTTCGATCATCCGGTAAGGATAGTAGTTCAGGTCGCCGCGGAGCGAAGCCGTGCGGATGTTGTATTCGCCCGCAAGGCGCGCATGGCAGATCCGGTCTTCGGCTTCCCCCCCGTAGAATGCCATCTCGCAGTGCGAGACGTTAAACGAACCGATCCGCGTAATGCCGTCCGTCGCGAACTGCGCGTCCGCATCGAACACGCGGCACATGGTCTTCCGGTCCCGCAGGAGAACGTTCGTGCCGCCCAGCAGGCACACTTTCTCCGGGTCAAGCTCGATGCTGTAGTCGAACTCCAGCTCCTTGTCCCTTGAATCGAATGGCAGGACGGGATTGAACGAGGTCAGGTCGACCGGTTTCACAGTCGAAATAGTCAGCTTCGCGGCATGGGGGTCCAGCGTGTAGGTGGCGTCTTCATGGCGCAGGAACTCAAACATGCCCGTTGTTTCGAGGCTGAGCCGCCCGCACTCCTGTCCGTCCAGATGCCCGGAAAGGGAATCCAGCGTCACACCGCCTGTCGCCAGGTCGAATTCAACGTTGCCCTTCGCATCGAAAATCACCTCTCCGGGAATATCCGAATCCCGGCAGACGACCCCGGATCCGAGGGCGTTCGCACCGAACTTCAGGCACAGCTTCCCTTGATTGAGCCCAAGCGTCCCAAACACCTCGAAAAGCGTGTTCTCCATGCTCAAATCCCACGGGACATATTCCCAGCGGGTCGGATTCGTCCATTCGCCGCCGAACCGAATCGCATCGGATTCGGGTTCGTACTGCACGACCATCTCCGTCGATTCCGAGGTCGGGAACTCGAAACGGGTTTCCGGCAAGTCGATGACCAGGGGAGTTTTCGCCGTGACGGACACGGTGATGCTTTCGCCGCCCCGGGAGGATGCGATCTTGATCCGGCCGCCGCATTCCAGAAGCCGCTGCGGATCGTTCAGCCTGCATTTCACGCCGCAAACCAGTTTCGGACGCGTCAGGATGCCGTCCTCGAACGTCGCATTCAGTTCGGGAAACGAGATCAGGCTCTGCACGGCGCCGGACTTCCAGCCGACTTCCGCGTCACGCAACGACAGGTCCGCCACCCGCACAAGCGGCTTCGATGCCTTGTCCCAGAGGAAATGGGAAAATCTGCGGAAGTCCTCGCCCGGAGCAGACTCTTCGACCTGTTGTTGTTCCGCCCGGACATCCGAAAGCCGGGTGAAATCCGGCGTGGCGCGCAGCCCTTCGGCATGGACCTGCGATACCTGCACCGACTTGATGCCGAAACCGCTCAGCTCCACGTCATCCACCCGGAATCCGCAGGATTTCGCCTCGATTACACCGGCGGGGCACTTCACCTTCAATTCTGTCAGGATGATTTCGTGATTCGCAATGGAAACCGCCACGCCGGGATTCCCAACGACCTCCACGTCCACGCACCAGGCGCCGAGCGGGACGATCCATTGGTCCACGGTGAGGAGCGCCGCAATCCCCGCAAACGCGAGCAGGAACACAAGGATGCCCGCCGTCCAGCAGACAGCCTTCAAGATTCTGCGCAGAGGGGAGCGCGCCCCGGAGTGTTTCTTTTCAGTCATTTGTTTTTGTCGGACGGCGACGCGGGAGCGGAAAAACGGAACAAGCTTTTCATCCGCCCCGCACAGCCGTCGTTTTTTACAGGATTAGTTCGGAATAATTTACATCATACGGCGTTTTTTTCAAACGCATAGTTTAAAGAACAACTCTTTTTCGCCATATTTCTGTCCGTTTTTTTCCGAACCAGGAGTCTTCAGGCGAAGTTCCGCCTCAAAATCGGTTCAAAAAAAAAGACCTTGCAATCCCGGGGGAAAAACAAAATCGCAAAACAGAGCTTTCAAAAACCCTATATTTTTATAAAAAAATTTATAAAAAAAACTGATCCATCCGGCATAACAGCTTGATTTTTCATGGATCATGGTGTATATTATGTATTCAATTTTTGAAAATCATCCTTCACATAACACGCAAAACCTAAACTTTGTGAGGTATTATCATGGCAACGAACAAAACTGCAAAAAAAGAAACCGCTCCCGCTAAAAAGACTGCCGCCAAGCCTGCAGCCGTGAAGGCCGCCCCGAAAAAAGCTGCCAAGGCCGCCGCTCCGAAGGCCGCCCCGAAAGCCGTCAAGGCCGCTCCCGTGAAGACAAACGACCCGGAAGAGAATATCAAGCGCTTCGCGAAGACTCCGCTCGCGATGAACTTCGTGAAGGCCCACAACGGAAGCTGGAACCACACCGACTGGCTGAACTTCCTCCGCGACCTCGAAGAACGCGGCTATTTCCCGATCGACACCGACCGCGTCGGCCTCATCCTCGAAGACAGGAAAAAAGCTTTCTTCGCGAAGTAATCGCTCCGCGTCTTCCGCATCCACATGAGACTCCCCCGAATTGCCCTGACCATGGGCGATCCGGCGGGCATCGGCCCTGAAATCGCCGTCCGGCTCGCGCGTGCAGTCTCCGCCGGGAAGGTATCCCCCGCGGAAATCGCGATCTACGGTGCCCCGGACATCATCGACGAGGCAGTGCGCCGTTTTGCCCCCGGATCCGCTCCTCAGGTCGTCCCCTGCTCCGAACTCAAATTCCGGCAGATTCATCCAGGCCGTCTGGATGCGCGCTGCGGCCTGGCCGCGCTCGAATGCTTCCGCACGGCCACGCTCGACGCCATCGCCGGGAAGGTCGACGCCATCGTGACCTGCCCGATCAACAAGGCGGCGGTCAATCTGGCCGGGATCCCGTTCACCGGGCACACCGAACTGCTGGCGTCCCTTTGCGGCGTCCGGGATTTCGTGATGATGCAGTCCGCCGGCGAGCTCCGCGTCGTCTTCGTCACCACGCACATCCCGCTCGCGCAGGTGCCGTCCGCCGTCACGTTCGACCGCATCGTGACGGTCACGCATTTGCTCCGCGACGCCATCGTCGCGGAGGGCATCGTTCATCCGAAGCTCGCGGTCGCCGCTCTCAACCCGCACGCGGGCGAAAACGGCAACATGGGCACGGAGGACGAGAACACGGTGAAGCCGGCCGTGCGTGCGCTCGCGGACGAAGGAATCAGCATCCAGGGGCCCTTCCCCCCGGACACGCTCTTCATCGAGAGCATCCGCTCCCAGTTCGACGGCATCGTCTCCATGTACCACGACCAGGGGCATATCCCGTTCAAAATGCTGGCGTTCGACCGCGGCGTGAACTCCACGCTCGGGCTTCCGGTCATCCGCACCAGCGTCGACCACGGCACCGCCTTCGAGATCGCATGGAAAGGCTCCGCATCCGTCGGCAGTCTGGTCGCCGCATACGAACTCGCGCGGAAGCGCGCCGTCTCCCGCATCGCAAACGACTGAACCACACCATCCGTACGCAGCTTATGTTCGAACTCGACATCACACGCGATTTCTCCGCCGCGCACAGGCTCGTCGGCTACAACGGCCTCTGTTCCGCGCTCCACGGGCACAACTGGACCGTGCAGGTCTTCATCCGCGCGAAACAGCTTGATGGAATCGGCATCGCCGCCGATTTCACCGTCATCAAGCGCGAACTGACCGCCATCCTGTCCGCCTACGATCACAAGTACCTCAACGAGCTTCCTGATTTCAGCGGCATCAACCCGACCAGCGAAAACATCGCCCGCATCCTCTTCGAAAAGCTCGACGCCGCCGTCAAGATCCCCGGCGTCACGCTCGACCGCGTCCGCGTCTGCGAGTCCCCGACCTCCGGCGCCACATACATCCCCGACCGCGACTGAGCGTACGGACGATCCGTCCAAAGACAATCGTGCCGGCCCCTTCATGACGAAGGGACCGGCTTTTTTTGCTGACATTCCGGGCTGTCAACCCGGATCCGAGTCAGTCGGCCTCGATCGAGATCACGCTCATCACGGCCTCGTCTGTCTGAGACGTGTCCGCAGGATGCCCGGCGGCATGTTTCACGGCCTCGGCCTTGTTGGTCATGATATGCTGTTTCTGCATCGTGCCGGTCGTACCGGAAGCCGTGCCGGCCGGTTCTGGGCAGGCAGGCTTTTTGTTCCCGAGGCAGCACTTCAGCACATGCGTGGTCCCGCAGTTCGCCTGGCAAACCGGACAGGTATGGCAGACCGGGCACGGCATCAGCAGGATGTAGCCTTCGGTGCATTCCTCCGTTTCGAGTGCGGGCGCCTGCATGATCTGTTGCGCGGGCGTCAGCGCCTGCGACGACGAGCCGGACATCCCCGCCTGAGGCGCGGACGCGTTCATGCCGTCGGCTCCCGTCAGATACGCCGCGGCCAGCACAGCTGCGACCGCCGCCAGAGTTGCGATCATAGTTCGTTTCATAGATTCCCCCTTTGTTTGAAATTTCCGGCCCGCAGCCTTCCTCCCCTGAAAGGCATGCCGCCGGGTGATTTCAATATAGCATCGCGGCAGAAAAAATCAAATTCAAAGACAGCTCGTCCACGGGCCGGCGGCATACCTCCGGGCTTATTCACGGCATCATGCATCCGCACAAAAAAGAAGGAATCAGCCACCACGAACTGCCGCCACGGAAGCCGGCGCCGGGAGGTTCACTCCTCGATGTCGGGATAGCGGTACGGTACGCCGCGGAAATTCCGGAACGTATACGTGCGCCCCTCGACCCGTTCCAGATAATCCGGGACCAGCGGAACTTTCCCGCCGCCGCACGGCAGATCGATCGCGAAATGCGGCACGGCCATCCCGGATGTCCAGCCGCGCAGTTTCTTCATGATGTCAAGCCCGGTCGAAAGCGGCGTGCGAAAATGCTCCGTGCCGTAGATCAGGTCGGACTGGAACAGATAGTACGGTTTCACCCGCACGGCGAGGAGTTTTCGCATCAGGAGCCGGATGACCTCGGGGTCGTCGTTCACGCCGCGGAGCAGGACCGTCTGGCTGCCGAGGGGAATCCCCGCGTCGGCGAGGCGCGCCAGGGCTGCCGCCGAACGCGGCGTGATCTCGTCCGGGTGGTTGAAATGCACATTGATGTACAGCGGATGGTACTGTTTCAGCATGAAAACGAGGCGCCGGTTGATGCGTTCGGGCAGGACGCATGGGACGCGCGTGCCGATGCGGATGATGTCGACGTGTTCGATCGCCCGGAGTCGGCTCAGGATGGACTCCAGGCGGTCCGTCTCCAGCAGGAACGGGTCGCCGCCGGACACCAGCACGTCGCGGATGGCCGGATTGGAGGCGATGTATTCGATGCCGCGCGCCACCTCGGATTCGTCCACACACATCGGCGTGCGGAATTTGCGTTTCCGGGTGCAAAAACGGCAGTAGCAGGCACAGCAGTTCGACACGAGGAGCAGGCAGTGGTCGGGGTAACGGTGCACCACGCAGGGCGCGGGCGTCAGCCCCTCCTCCCCGAGCGGGTCGTCCATCAGGTCGCCGCTTTCCCGCAACTCCAGTTCGTCCGGCACGCACTGCCGGTAGATCGGGTCGCCTTTCGCCCGGATCAGGGAAAGGTAATACCGCGTGATGCGAAACGGGAACACTGCGGAAACGCGGCGGACGATCTCCTCCGGGAGGTCAAACCGCTTCGCCAGTTCGGAGGCGTCGGTCAAGGCATTTTCCAGGCTTTTCTGCCACTGTTCCATACGATTCGTCATGCCCGGTCCGGCTCATGCCGGACGGGAGGTTTGCAGTTCAGGTTCGGGATCGGATTCGAAGAGCGGAATCGGTTCGCAGGAGCTTGAGCCGGCCCGCCGGAATCGTTTCCGTCGTCTTTTGTTTTTTTTGACCTTATAATGTAGCATTTTTTGTTCAAAAATCAATCGTTCCGCGCGTTTTTCCCCAATTTCGGGGCTGCGTGCAGCGCCTCCCCTGCGGGCGACCGTTCCCGGCGCGTTGTCCGAAGCCGGCTTTCCCCGGATGTTTTTTCCTCTTTTTTCGATTCGCGGGGTTGAAAAAAACCGTATGTGATGCTAAAGTAGAGGGAATTTTAACTCAATCAGAACCTGAAGGCGGCTTTTCCGGGCCGTTGGAAACGAGGCGGGGGCCATGCAGGCTTCGCCTCCGGTGGGATTTGCCATGGACGAAAAAAAGACTGCAGCATCAGCTCCGAAAAACAAGATATCCTATACCGTCGTGAACCCGGTCATCCCGCGTCCGACCGCAAAACGGAATTCGCCGCCCCCGATCGGCCCCGAGATCGGCCCCGATCCGCGCAGTTCCATCGGCTCCCGCGTCTCCATGTGCGAACAGCCTCTCTTCAAAAGCGAAAGCGGCATCCTGTACGACTTCCAGTTCGGGTACCGCGTCAAGTTCCCGGGGGGAAACAGGACATACAAACTGCGCGTGTACGACCAGGACAGCGGCATGCTGCTGGAGGAACACAGCCACAAGGGCGGCGAATTCTATGTCGGGGAGAAAAAGTATTTCGTGCGCTACCGCCTCGAGGCGTTTCTGGACAACAGGCTCGTCTTCGAACACAATTACGACTGCACGGGCCGCGAAGTCTGCATCATCATCCCGGACGGCGGGCTCGGCGACAACCTCGCCTGGCTGCCTTATCTGGAAAAGTTCAGGGTGGTCCACAAGGCGAAAGTGACCGCAGTCATGGGCGAATGGATGATTCGTCTCTGCCAGTCGCAGTATCCCGCCCTCAAGTTCATCCCGCTTGCGACGAAGCCGAAACTCGATTTCCCCTACGCGATCTATTTCTGCGGCATTTTCGAGGAAAACCGCAAGCCCTGGCGTCCCGTCGAGCATCAGCATCTGGGCATGCAGAAGACCGTGGCGCAGATCCTCGGTCTCCCGCTCGAAAACCTCCACTGCCGTCTCCCGCTCGGTTCGCCGCGTCCCGTCAAGGAACCCTACGTCTGCATCTCCACGATGGCGACGAACCCGACGAAATACTGGAATTTCCGGTCCCACCCGGCGAATCCGGAACCCGACGGATGGAACATCCTCATCCGCTGGCTCAAGTCGTTCGGCTACCGCGTTTTCGTCCTCGACCGCGACAAGGAGCTCGGCTTCACGGACAAGCACGTCTACCATATCCCGACCGAGGCGGAGGACCTCACCGGGCGGATCCCGATCGCCGAACGCATCCACTATCTGGAGCATGCCGAATTCTTCGTCGGCCTCCCAAGCGGCCTCAGCTGGCTCGCCTGGAACTGCAACATCCCCGTCGTCATGATTTCCGGCTTCACCATGGACGGCAGCGAGTTCCCGACCCCATACCGCGTCACGAACTTCCTCTTCTGCCACGGCTGCTGGAACGACTCGCACCTTTTCTTCGACTCCAAGGTCCCCGTCTGGTGCCCGCGCCATGTGGGCACGCCGCGCGAGATCGAATGCACGAAGACGATCACGCCGAAAATGGTGCAGGAGACCATCATGCGAATCCCGGTGTTCCAGAAGCATGTGGCGGAGCTGCACGAACAGGAATGGCTGGAGGAATTCCGGTCTCGGTCGTCCGTCCCCGGCGCCGTCAGCACGCTGATCGCGTTCCCGCCCAGAAATGAAAAAAAAAAGAACAGGTGAGCCGGACCCGTCGGCGTGACGCCACGATCCTGCTCCCCGTCTACCGCGCAAACCCGGACTATCTCAGGCTCACGCTTGACTCCGTAATCCGCGTCGCGGAGACGCAGGGCAACACCGAAGTCATCCTGTTCAACGACTGTTCGCCGGACGACTCTCAGAGCATCATCGACGAATACGCGGACCGCTATCCGCGCATCATACGCAAGATGAAGTCCGAGCACAACCTCGGCGTCGGAAACGCGCGGACGGAAATGTGCAAGGTCGCGCACGGACGCTACATCCTCTCGTTCGACCAGGACGACATCATGCTCCCCTTCGACCTCGGGGGCGTGATCGGCATGATGGACCGGAATCCGCAGTACGGCGCGAGCTATTCCCCGAAATTCCTGTTCGACGAGAACGGCCTTACCGGAGAGGTCCACGGCGGAGCCCCGTCCGAATTCAACGCCTTCTTCACGCCGAAGGTCAACATCAATGCCATGGTCATCCGCGCCGAAGTCCTCGCCGAGCACGAATGGTTCAAGCCCGTCCCGGACTGCGCGATCAATGACGACGTCTTCCTCATGATCCGCCTCGCCGCGGACACGGAGTTCCATTTCGACGAGGCAAATCCGCGCGTTCTCTACCGCATCCACAAGAAGCAGAACTCGCTCCTCTTCCATCATGAAGACCAGTTGCCGTTCCGCTGGATGGCGGAATACATGACGAAACAGCAGCCCGAACTCTACCGGCGCATTCTGGCAAACAAACCGCCGAGGCTCACCCCGGAAAACCGCCGCTGGGTCCTCGGCATGATGGGAGCGGCCGTCTTCCTCAACCAGGACAAACCCGATCTCGTCCTCCCGATCGTCGTCAAGGCATGCGAACTCAACCCGGACGACTACGGGGCCTGGGAGCACAGGCTCCTGGTCCTCGGCATCGTGGACAGGCACGATGATTTCATGAATCTGTTCAGGTTTGCCGTCGAAAAGTTCAAAGGACAGTCCCCGACGAAGGAAATGCAGCTCATCTGCGCGCTGGGAACATATTACAGGGTCACCAACAGGAAGATTCCGGACTCCATCTGGGACCGTTATGAAGAGCTTCAAAAAGAATACGGCAGGCCGCCGAAGATCGTGCTGGACAATCTGCCGGAAAAAAAGGAAACGGATCGAGGCGCGGACGAAGTAAAAAAAGCCGGGCGATGAAGCGGTTTCACCGTCCGGCTCTTTTCCGGGGAACGCAGAATGGAACGGACCGCGCAGGGTCCCGCTCCCGTTCCGCAATCCTCTCTGAGCCCGTTATCAGACCTTGATGTCCATCGAGATATCGCAGGCTTTCACGGAATGCGTGAGCGCGCCGGAGGAGATGTAGTCCACTCCGGTCTCGGACAGGGTGGGGATGCGGCCGAGCGTGACATTCCCGCTGGCCTCCAGACGGGCTTTGTTCCGGGCGATCCCGACAGCCTTCACGACCTGCTCGTTATCCATGTTGTCGAGCAGGATATACTCCGCGCCGGACAGCAGGGCCTCGTCGAGCTCGTCCAGAGAATCGACCTCGACCTCGACCTCCAGTTGCGGATACATTTCGCGAGCGCGGCGCACGGACCGCAGGATGCCGCCCTTCCCCTCCATCCCGGCGAGTTCGCGGTGGTTGTCCTTGATCATGATGCGGTCGTACAGGCCGATGCGGTGGTTGAACGCGCCGCCGACGGCCACGGCGTATTTTTCGAGGTTGCGCCAGCCTGGCGTAGTCTTGCGCGTATCGAGAATCTTCGCACGGTTTCCGGCGAGCTCCTGATATTTGTGCGACGCCGTCGCGACGCCGCAAAGCCGCTGCAGGAAATTCAACGCCGTGCGCTCCCCGGTCAGGAGCACGCGGGCAAGGCCGGAGATCTCCGCCATGACCGTCCCGCGGGGGCACTCTTCGCCCTCCTGCACCATCGCCGTGAACACGATATCCGGGTCAAGCGTATGGAAAAGGCGTTCCGCAACAGGGAGGCCGGCGCAGATCAGGTCCTCCTTGGCGATCAGCACCGCCGTTGCCTTCAGATCGGCGGGGATGACCGAGTTCGTGGTAGTGTCTCCGAGGTCGCCGAGGTCCTCCTCCAGGGCCAGCTGAATCAGGATGTCGGCGCGTTTCCAGTCGATTTCGGGTTTCCGCATCGGGTTATCTCCTATCTCTTTCCAATATCGGTTGATTATGTTCGAAAAAGTTCCGGCCTCACGGCCTCGGCACCGCTTGTGGTGTGCGCTCGCGTCAGCAGCGCACTGCCTCAACACCGCTTGCGGTGTCGTACATCACGGAAATCGGTTTGATCTCCAGCGCCCTGCCGGTCTGCATGTCGTACCGGACCACGGCGGCGTCCAGGCGGATCCCGGTCTCCACCACGGGGAACTTGTGCGGCATCCCCGTTCGGAATTTCGCGATCACGTCCGGCACGGCGCGTCCGAGGATCGAATCCGCGGCTCCGACCATGCCGACGTCGGACAGGAACGCCGTTCCCCCGGGCAGGATGCGTGCATCGGCGGTCTGCACGTGCGTGTGGGTGCCGAGCACGGCCGTGACGCGACCGTCCAGGAACCACGCGAGGGCGGCCTTCTCGCTCGTCGCCTCGGCGTGGATGTCGACGATGACACACTTGCAGGTGATCGGGATCTGGGTCAGGATCTGTTCGGCGGTCTCGAACGGGCAGTACGCGCTGTCCTTCATGAACACCTTGCCCATCAGGGAGATGACGGCCACTTCGCCGCCCGCCGGATTGCGCGTATGCAGCCAGCCGCGTCCGGGCTGGAGTTTGCTCATATTCGCCGGGCGCACCACGTTCTTCAGTCCGCGGATCTCATCCTCGAATTCCTTCCGGTCCCATGTGTGGTCGCCGGAGGTGAAGACGTCCACGGCATCCTCCATCTCGCCCAGGCAGGACCGGTTCATCCCGGCGCCCGCGGCGCAGTTCTCGCCGTTCGCGATCACGAACGTGCACATGTACTGTTGTTTGAGGCGGGGCACAAGCGCCTGGACCGCCTTGCGTCCGCCCTTTCCGACGATGTCACCGATAAACAGCAAATTGAGCGCGGGTCCGTTCAAGTCCATACTCCTTAAATCTCGACTGTTTTCCCGTTTCGATTTGAAAAATCCGCGGAATGCAGTATATTTTCAGACCGTTTTATTAAGAAAAAATATAGTCCCGGAATCGGAAAACTGCAACCCCGGAACCAGAAAAAATGGCGAAAAACATGAAGAAAGACACCAAGCCCGCACCGCAGAACGCCCCTGCGTGCGCCTGCCCCGGTCCCGCGCCGGACGATTGCGCCCCCGGCAAGGCAGTCGCCTTTCTGAAATACGCGGTCAAGATCCTGGTCACCGCCGGCATCGTCGCCATCCTCGTCTATTCCTCGAAGAAACATGGCTCGTTCGACGGCGTCGACCTCTCCGGGCTGAACTGGGCCTGGCTCGCCGCGGCATTCCTGCTGTATCTCGTCCATCTCTTCGTGAACGCCTGGCGCTGGCGCCTATTGCTGGCATACCGCGAGATCCCGTGCTCGCTCCTCTCCGCCTTCTCCCTCACCACGCAATCGTTTTTCTTCTCGCTGGTAATGCCCGGCGGGGCGATCGGCGGCGATGTGATCCGCGCGGGCTTCCTGGCGTACCGGGTGCCGAAGGGGCAGAAATTCGACGGCGTGTTCACCATCCTGATGGACCGGTTCACCGGCATGATCGGGATCTTCCTGACCGTATTCCTCGCCATGCCATTCGCCTGGCGCTACCTGGACGGGACCGACCCGCGGGCGAGGATTCTGACTTTCGCGCTGCTCGGCGCGTCCGCCGCGGGCCTGCTCGCCGCCGCCGTCATCTTCCTGCACGGACAGCTTGAAAAGCTCGCGTTCTTCCGTTGGGGCGAGGATCTCGGCGCGAGGCTCACGCGCGGGTTTTCGACCCGGCTCCTGAACGCGCTGGACTCGTACAACGGCGCGACGAAGGAGATCATGTGGTGCGTGCTTGCCAGCATCCTCGGCGTGAATTTCGTGCTCGGCCTTTGCTTCTACTGCGTCTGCCTCGCGTTCTCCGCCTCGCTGGCGCCGCTCTTCGCGCCCATCGTGGCGGCGATCACGGTCGGAAACATCGCCGGGCTCATCCCGCTTACCATGTCCGGCATCGGACTGCGCGATTATTTCGTGGCGGCAATCCTCGGTGCCGCGCTCGCGGAACTCCCGGACTGCCCCGTCGACGCGCTCGCCCCGACGCTCGTCATGACCGGCGTCATCATCGCAGGCGGTCTCTTCGGCGGGTTCTTCTTCCTCTTCGACAACGCATACCGGAAAAAGGTCCCGGCGTCCACGCCGCCCGCAACGGGAAACTGACCCGCCATGCCGCACGAAAACCAGAACCGCAAACTCGACCTCGTGTTCCGCTGCGCGCTCTTCGCGGCCTACGCCGCGGTCACGCTCGCGCTGGTGCTCCGACATGAACCCAAGGCGGACGAGCTTCAGGCATGGCTGATCGCGCGGGACTGCACCATCCCGGAAATCTTTCACGCCATGCGCTGGGAAGGACACTTCGTGCCGTGGTACCTCATGCTGCACGCCTTCGCGGCGAACGGCTGCCCGGTCCTCTGCATGAACCTCCTTTCATGGGCGTTCATGGCCGCCGCCGGAGCGTTCTTCCTCTTCCGGGCACCGTTCACCTTCCCCATGAAACTCCTGGTGCTGTGTTCCTCCGCGATGCTCTTCTGGTATCCGGTGGTCGCCCGCTGCTATGCACTGATCCCGATCCTCCTCTTCGCGCTCGCTGCAGCCTGGCCCGCCCGCTTGAAACGCCCCCTGCTCTTCGGTTTCCTGATCGCATGCCTGACGAATACCCACGCCTATTTCGAAGGCTTCTGCGGCATCGTGTTCGTCCTCTGGGCGTTCGATGCATGGAAACTCCGCGCGGAACTCCCCCGCCGCGAACTCCGCCGCATCGCTGCCGGGCTCTGCATCGCCGCCGCAGGCGCGCTGTTCGGGTTTCTCCAGGTCGCACCGGGTATGCTGGATGCGCGGTCGGTCGGAAACCAACGGTTCTGGCCGATGAAAATGAGCTTCTATGAACGCCTCGCCACGTCGTTCGTCGACTTCGCGGGCTCTTCCAAGGAGGTCGCGAACGTGAAGATCCCCGTGCTGGAATACCTCTGGGCGGCCCTGCTCCTGCTTCTGATCGTCTGGATTGTCCGGCGTTGGAGAAGCGGACTGCTTTATCTCGCGTTCGCCACTTTCTTCTTCGGCGCTTTCTGGTTCGTCCTGCCCCAACAGGAACGGCCAAGCGCGTTCGCCAGCGGGTTCCAGCTTGTACTCAACTTCATCTTCCTGCCGTTTTTCGCGGTCGCGATGCTGTCGTTGTTCCGTGCATCCCGCCGCATGGGTGCGGTCTGCCTGGCATCGTTCCTGTGGATGATCCTCTTCGCGATGTTCCTGTTCTATTTCCTGCCGCAGAGGGCGCTCCTCGTCTTCCTGACGTTCCTCTTCTGCCACTGGGTCCTGCTGGAAAACCCGGAGGAAAGGAACGATGCCGCGCCGGGCGCGTTCTTCCGTTTTCTGGACGGCCCGAAGCCGCTGTACCTCAAAAACCTCGCGGAGGCCCTGGCCATCTACATCTGCTTCTCCATACCCGCCAGCGTATCTCTCGTCATGATGGATTTCCGCCATCCCTTCTCCGGCGCGAAGGACATGGGCGAGTACCTCACGAAAAACCTGCCGCCCGGATCGACCGTCGTCATCCCCTTCTACGGCATCACCGACGCCGTGATCTCGGCCTATGCGCCCGGCCTCAAGTTCTACTGCGTGGAAGCCGGCAAAAACATCACGTTCTGCCCGCTTGACTGGTCGCAGAAAAAGCTGAATCAGAAACATGCCCTGATCATGCCGAACTGGATGCAGGATGTGCAGGACGGACAGCTCGTCTGCCTCGACTCGAACGGCTTCATGTTCTCGCCGCAATGGGCCCCTGTCGTCGATGCGCCCGGTCCGCATTATTTCGTGTGCGACATGTGGTTCCTGGGAGGGTTGCCTGTAGGCTCCATGAAATTGCAGAGCAAGGACCGCAAACACCTCTACACCGAGGTTTACCGCTCTCCCTTCATCCCGTTCACCGACTGCGCCGGCGAACAATACTGGCTCTTCACCGACGAAGCCGCGCCGGTTCAGGAAGATAAAAACAATCCGCCCGGCACAAACTGAAGGTAAATGCGGGCAGAAAAGGCGATCAGGACGAATCGCTCCTATCGGTCCTATTCAGGAAACAACCGGGAGATGATACAATCCGAAGGCCGGCTTACTCCGGCGCATTGCCCGCGGAGCCGGAGACCATGGCGGCGCGGCAATCCGTCTTCGGGCAGAAGCCGCGGCAGGAGAGCTGGATCTCCTTCACGGCGAACCCCTCCGGCAGGCCGGGCACCGACGGCACCAGCGGCTCGTTTTCGGCGGGAAAGAGGTCATAGACTTCGCCGCAGTGCAGGCACTTGAAATGGCCGTGTTCGCACATGTTGGCGTCGTAGCGCAGTTCGCCGCCCTCGATCGTGATCTCCCACACGGCATGCTTTTCCGCGAGGAGCTTCAGCGTGTTGTACACGGTCGTCAGCGACAGTGTGGGCTGTTCCGCCCGCACGGCCGCATAAATCGTCTCGGCGGTCGGGTGGATCGCATGCGTCCGCAGAAAATGGTAGATCGCGGTGCGCTGCGGCGACGGCGTGATGCCGATCTTCCGCAGGATCGCGATGCTGGACTCACGTGTCATCATGGGCGGCAGTCAGAAAAAGAAAGGGGAAAGGAACCCGCATCCCTGGGCCGGAGCGTTCCGGATGCGGGCTCAGGCAAAAAAACTCGGACCTACTTCAAGATCAGTCCTTGAAATAGCGTTTCAGGAGGCCGGCGAACGCGGCGCCGTGGCGCGCTTCGTCCTTGGCCATTTCATGCACGGTATCGTGGATGGCGTCGAACCCGAGCTGTTTCGCCTTCTTGGCGATCTCGAACTTGCCGGCGCATGCGCCCTGTTCGGCTTCCACGCGCTTGGTCAGGTTGGTCTTCGTGCAGGGGGCAACGACTTCGCCGAGGAGTTCCGCGAACTTGGCGGCGTGTTCGGCCTCTTCGAACGCGATGCGCTTGTAGGCTTCGGCGATTTCGGGATAGCCTTCGCGGTCGGCCACGCGGCTCATGGCGAGGTACATGCCGACTTCGGTGCATTCGCCCGTGAAGTGGGCGTGGAGACCGTCCATGATCTCCTTGTCGTCGACCTTGCCGTCGCCGATGCTGTGGACGGTGGCGAAAGTCATGGGGCCGGCATCCTCGGCCTTGGCGACGAACTTGGAGGCGGGAGCCTTGCACTGGGGGCAGAATTCGGGGGGATTGTCGCCTTCGTGGACATAGCCGCAGACCTGGCAAACGTACTTCATGATGGGGTCCTTTCTTTCACGCGCCGGGCGGCGCATGAGGTGGTTGGGGTTTGGTTGGAAACGTGTCCCGGCGGGGAGAATGCCGGTTTTGTAATCACTACAAAATTACAATAAATCCAAAAGATGAAAAAGTCAAACGAAAAACACGCCTTTTTTTGTTTTTTTTCGCAATGCTCTGCTTCAGAGCGTCTTCTTCATCATCTCCGGCGCGAACTTCCCTCGATTCGCCGGATCGAGCAGACGCCACTTCGCCAGTCCTGCGTGCGCCATACAGAACCGCAGCGCGACCGCGAGGCAGCCAAAGCCGTATTTCACGCTCCGCCGGAACGAGATGCTGGATGCCTCCTCGAAATACCTGGTCGGGCAGGATACCTCGGCGATGACCGCCCCGGTCCACGCGATCTGGGCGAGCATCTCGTTGTCGAAGATGAAATCGTCGGAGTTTTTGCTCAGGTCGAGCGATTCGAGCAGTTCGCGGGAGAACCCGCGGTAGCCGGTATGGTATTCGGAGAGTTTCTGCCCCATCAGCACGTTTTCAAGGAATGTGAGGATGCGGTTCGAAACGTATTTGTACAGGGGCATGCCGCCACGCAGGGCGCGCCCGCCGAGGATGCGCGAACCGAGCGTGCAGTGGTAGAGCCCGTTTCCGATCATCGCCGCCATCGCGGGGATCAGCAGAGGCGTATACTGGTAGTCGGGATGTACCATGATCACGATGTCGGCGCCGTGTTCGAGCGCGAGTTTGTAGCACTGTTTCTGGTTGCCGCCGTATCCGGTGTTGCGCGGCAGGCGGCAGGTCACGGCCCCCTCGATGCGGGAAGCGGCCTCCCACGTGTCGTCGCTGCTGGCGTCATCCACGATCACGACCTGATCGACGAACGGCTGGGCGGCGACTTCGCGGAACGTCTTTTCGAGGGTCTTTTCCGCATTGTAGGCGGGCATGACCACGACGACTTTTTTCCCGTTGAACATCCTGGCTCCGGTTGAGGTTTTCTGAGGGTGAGCGGCATCCGGCATTTTTCAGCCGGATTTCCCGAATTCGATTCATGCTAAAATATACATCCGGCGGGGCATTTTTCAAGCGTTTTTCAGGAGCATGGCGCAGTTTCGCCGGAATATGCCACATCCCAGCCTCGAAAAAATAGTTCATTTTCTTGATTATCGGCTTGAAAAAAACACGCGCGCGAAGTATATTTAAGCTATTTCCGCATTATCACATCTTTTCGCCTCGAAATGAACTGCGACGTCACAGAAAGGACGATCTTGAACCAGGCCCGCACAACATCCTCCGTTCCGGCGATCCCCGGCGGCGCGCTGAACGCGCCCGTCAACGCCTTTTACAACGGGATCCGCAATCGCGTATTCCTGCGGGAAGCGGCGGTGTTCTGCGCCGTGGTGCTCTTCCTGGCGGGCGGGATCGTGCTCGTCTGGCGGATGGCATACCCGGAATGGCCCTGCCGCGCGGTGGTCATTTCGGCCGTGGGGCTCGCGGCCGCCGCACTGGCGGGCGCGCTGTACCGGGCGATCCGCCTGACACCTCCGAAACGCAAGCTCATGGTCTGGCTCGACGCCCATTCGGAATGCGGCGGTTTCCTGGCCGCATCGCTGAGCACGGACTGTTCGGCCTGGGCATCGCGGATACGGACGCCGCGGACGCCGGAACTGAGCATGCAGTTCCCCGCCGCGCGCGTGGCGGCGCTCCTCATTTCGGCAGTCTTCTTCGCCGCGGCATTTTACGTCGATCCGGAACAGGCACGGCGAAACGGCCCTGGCTCGCTCGACGTGCACGAGGAACAGCAGGAGCTGGAATCGAAGCTGGAGATCCTGGAGCAGGAGCCTCTGGTCCCGCAGGAGGAGATCGCCGCCGCGAAGGAGGCGCTCGACGAACTCGTGCAGAACAGCAGCGGCACGACCCCTGCCAAGGCGTTCGAGGGAATCGAGGTGCTCCGCGACCTGACCGACGCGCTCGCCGCCAATGCCGCGCGTGCGCTGGAGCACTCCGCCGAAAACTTCCAGCGGCTTTCACAGGCGGGATCCGCGCTGGCTTCCCTTCCGCCGGACGTCCCCGGCCGCACAAAAGCGCTGGAACAGCTCAAGCAGCTCGCCGAACAGCTCGCCGCGGACGATGCCGCGCTGGCGGAATTTCTGAAACAGAGCGGAGATAACCTCGCCGCCTCCATGACGCCGGAACAGCTTCAGTCGCTCGCCGACGCGATGGCAGGGAACGCGCAGGACCTGCGCGAACGCCTCGAAAAGCTCGCCCAGGCGCGCCGCGACCAGATGCAGGGCGGACAGGGCCAGGATGGCGGCGACACCGGCCTCGTGAACGATTCCGATTACGAAAACAGCGCCGAGGCGCTTCAGCAGTGGCTCGAGGAAAACGCCCCGGGCGCATCCGAACTCTCCGACGCCGCCGGCCAGGGACAGGGCAACGGCACCCCCGGCTCCGGGGGCATCTCCCGCGGACGCGGCGACGCCCTCCTCAATTTCACCGGCGAAACGCAGGACGTCGGCGACAAGCGCCGCGAACTCATGCTTGACAACAACACCCCCGGCCAGAGCGTCTCCATCCTGGAGTTCGCCACCTCGCCCGGCGAGGAGACCGCCGAACGCGCCAAAGCAGGAAAGCTCTCCGGCGATGGACAGGCGGTGGAGCACGCCGAGACGCGCATCCTCCCCTCGCACCGCGAGTCCGTCCGCCGGTATTTCAACAATTCCCCCGGTCAACCGTAACTTTTCATATCCTCACATGGAGCACTCCCCGCGATGAACACCGAAACCACCTCCCTGATGCCTCCCGAAGAGCTCAATCATATCAGCAGCCTGGCGGCGCGCCTCCTCGACGAACTCGACAAGATCCTGCTCGGCCAGCACGAAGTCCACAGGCTCCTCCTCATCGGCATTTTCAGCCGCGGCCACGTGCTGCTCGAAGGGCTCCCCGGCGTCGGCAAGACCGCACTCGTGAAGGCACTCGGCAAGCTCATGCGCCTGGAGTTCAAGCGCATCCAGTTCACGCCCGACCTGCTCCCCAGCGACATCCTCGGCGGCAGCATCCTCCAGGTCATGCCCGACGGCTCCCGCAAGATGGAGTTCCAGCCCGGCGCGATCTTCTCCAACATCCTCCTCGCCGACGAGATCAACCGCGCGTCGCCGAAGACCCAGTCCGCCATGCTCGAAGCCATGCAGGAACACGCCGTAACGCTCCTCGGCGAAACGCGCCCCCTGCCCGACCCGTTCTTCGTGCTCGCCTCGCAGAACCCGATCGAACTCGAGGGAACCTATCCGATCCCGGAAGCCCAGCTCGACCGCTTCCTCTTCAAGATCAATGTCTCAAGCGTCGACGCCGACGTCCTCACGCAGATCATCGCGAACCGCCGCCGCGGCGAACCGCCGGAGCCGGAATGGACGCTCTCCGCCGAGGAGCTGAAGGAAATCTTCGACGCCATGGACCGTATCTACCTCAGCGAATCCGTCGCGAACTACATCGCGCGCATCGTGGCAGCCGGACACCCGGAGAACCCCGCCGCGATCCCGGACGTGACGCGCTTCGTCACCTACGGTCCCTCCCCCCGCGCAGCCATCGCCCTCGCCGAATCCTCGCGCGCCGCCGCGCTCCTCGCGGGACGTCCCGCGGTCGGGTTCGAGGACGTCCGCAGCGTGGCGCCCGCTGTCCTGAACCACCGCCTCATCCTGAACTACCAGGCGAAACTCGACAAGATCACGCCCGCGCTCCTCTCCGAACGCCTCCTCGAAAAGGTCGACCCCGCCGGCATCGACTGGCCGCAGGGCGTCAACGCGGGAAAGGCATGACCATGAGCCTCGTTTCAAGCATCTTCCGGCGCGCCCTCCTGCCCGCGCTTCTCCTCCTGCTGCCCCTCGCGGCATCCGCGTTCGCGACAAGCCAGGCCCCGACCACAGCCCCGACCACGGTCCCGGTCACTGTCCCGGGCACGGATCCGGGCTCGGCTCCCCAGCTCATCCGGGCAGACGACGAGGGTTCGGACGAACGGTCGAAGACGCTGACTCCGGCGGCAGGTTCCGGCCCGGTCAAGATCTCCGTCGTGCCCGCGCCATTCACATCCGTCAACCCCGGCGACCAGTTCGTCCGCGAGTTCGTCGTGCAGAACGATTCGCCGAAGGCTGTCGATGTCTCCATCGTCCTGCGCTACAGGTTCGGCTGGAGCTCCAGCATGCGGTCCGTCTCGGCCTCCCGGAAGATCCCCGCCCACTCCCGGCAGACCGTCACCCTCTTCGTCCCCGCGATCACCAGCAGGGACCCGGAAGGCATCGAGTGCATCGACCCGAAGATCTTCGTCGACGGCAGGCCGTTCAGGCCCCTGCCGTCCGGCATCTCCGACGCGGGAGAGGTCGCCTCGGAGCTCTATCTGTCCTCCTCGTTCTCCACGTCCGAACAGCTCGTGAAGGCCATCTCCGTCGAGCTGAATCCGCGCGTTCCGCTCGTCAGGTTCTATTCCCGGGGAAAGGACTGCGATTTCTCCACCACCGACACCATCCAGTGGCCCTCGGTCCCGCAGTTTTACCAGGCGAAGGGCCTGCTCTTCCGCAAAACCGCCGACAGATTCTCGTCCGACGCCGAACGCGCCATCCGCGACGCCGTCATGCTCGGCGCCACGGAGATCCTCTTCGTCTCCCCCGGCACGCAGTGGCCCGATTGGGCTCCGAGGCCCGCCTTCCCCGGACGTCCGGTCGTCGTACCGCGCGGATTCGGGCAGACCATCGTGCTGGACGAAAGCCTCCTGGTCAACCCGACCGAGGCAGACATCCGCATGGCATCCGGCCGGCGCTTCCCGGCCCGTGGCCCGGGCGGGTTCCAAAAGGACCCGGACGAGGAAGATATAGAGGAAGAAATGGCAGAGGAGGAAACCTACGATTACATGCCGCGGGGCAACACGCCCGAACTCCGCGCCGCCCGCGCCGGCAATCCTCAGCTCATGGCGGGCCTGAGGGACGCCGGAGTCGTCCGGCTCGATCCGGCCATCCTTTTCCAGATGCTCCCCTGCGTCGACATCCCGAACCTGTCGTTCGCCGTGGTCATCCTCGCGCTGCTGGCGTACATCATCGTCGTGGGCCCGGTCAACTATTTCTACCTCAAAAAGCGCGGAAAAAGCGTGCTGATGCTCCTGCTGACCGTCCCGGCGATCTCCCTGGTCTTCGTCGCGGTCGTCATCCTCTTCGTCACCATCTTCGAAGGCTGGTTTGCCCGCGCCTCCGCGGTCGGCGTGACCTACCTCGACCAGCAGGCGGGCATGGCGTACACGCGCGCCGCCGTGAACCTCTACGCGCCGGTCCCCGTGCGCTCCCTGGTCTTCGACCCGTCGGACACCGTGTCGTTCGCCCGCGCGAAGGACGTCGCCGTCCACCTCGGACGCGACCAGGTCGTGAGGGGCGCGAACAAGGCACGCATCCCCCTGACCTACGGCATCTCCCGGGCGGAAAAACATCTCGAACAGCTCAAGGTCTCCCGCAACGCCGGCGCCACGCTCTCCGTCGTCAACGGCCTCGGCGTCCCCGTGAAGGTCCTCGCCATGAGGACTCCGGACGGCGAATACTGGCTTCCCCCGGACGGCAGCATCCAGCCCGGCGTCTCCGCCGAGCTCGAGCATTTCGCCGGAAAACAGCCCGCCGGGAGACCGGCAGACAATGCGAAAAACGGGCTTCTGTACGACATTTCCGCGTGTCTGCTGGAGACCGGCAGCTCCTCGGCCACATCCTCCTACGTCCCGAACGGCGGCAACACCGTCCGGGTGTACGCGGACAGAGAGTTCCTGAAAAATCTGCGCGGCAGGAAACAGCAGATCGAATCCGAAGACAAGCCCCAGGACCGGCCGTATCCCTCCCTGCTCGCCTCGATCCTTTCGCCCGGCATGTACATCGCGGAGGCCGCCACCCCGCTTTTCTACACGCCCGGCTGCACACCCGTTTCCTTCCGTGCCCGCCACCTCGTCGTCGGCACGTTCACCCTTCAGGAGTCCGCACATGAAAACTGAAGTCCGCAACCTCTCGCGTATTTTCGGCAAGACCGTCGCCGTCGACAATATCTCGTTCTCGTTCGAAGACGGCAACATCTTCGGCTTCATCGGACCGAACGGCGCGGGCAAGACCACCACCATCCGCATCATGGCGACGCTCGACCTCGCCACGTCCGGCGACGTCTTCTACGACGGCGTCTCCGCCACGCTTTACCCGGAGGCTGTCCGCCGCGTGGTCGGATACATGCCCGACTCCCTGCCCGGATACAAGGACATCCAGGTCTGGGAATACCTCGATTTCTTCGCGCGCAGTTTCGGGCTGAGGGGCGCGGAGCGCACCCGCGCGCTGAACGACATCGTGGATTTCACCAACCTCGGCGAACTCCGCAACAAGTTCCTCTTCGCGCTCTCCAAGGGCATGAAGCAGCGGGTCAGCCTCGCGCGCGCCCTCATCCACAACCCGAAGGTGCTCATCATGGACGAGCCCGCGGCCGGCCTCGACCCCCGTGCGCGCCACGAGCTCCGCACCCTGCTGAAGATCCTCGCCGAGCAGAAAAAGGCGATTTTCCTGAGCAGCCACATCCTGTCCGAGCTTCAGGACATCTGCGACGGCGCGGTCATCATCGAACAGGGCAAGCTCCTGTCCGCCGGCACGCTTAACGACCTTCTTTCGCAGGTCACAGGCGGAACGCCGCCCCCGGCCGCCGCCGAATCCGCCGTGCCTCAGGCGCAGGCCGACGGGACCTCCGGCCTTTCCGGCGCACCCGCCGCACCCCGGACGCAGGCCGCGCCTCAGGGCGTCAGCATCATCCTGAAGACCCCGCGCGGGGAAGCCGAGCCGGTCCGGCTGAAACTCCTCGAACACCCGCTCACGCGTTCCGTGGACCTCTTCGATGACGATGAAGTCCACGCGGTCATCGCGGGCAGCGACGCCGAGGTCTCCCGCGTGGTCGGCACCGTCTTCGCCGCCGGGCTCACGGTCCTGTCGTTCAACCGGAACCAGATGGGCCTGGAGGAGCTTTTCATGAAGATCACGCAGGGCAAGGTGCAGTAAGGAGGCCCGGACATGATCGGAAAAGCATTCATCGGGAACATCGCCGAGTCCCTCAACCCGGTTTTCGTCAAGGAAATGCGCCAGTATTTCCAGAACCGCCGCATGGTCGTCTTCATGGGGCTGCTCCTCGTCGCGCAGTTCATCTGCACGCTCTTCTTCTCCTCCGCCATGACGTTCGACGCGGACGGGGAGGAAGGCGTCGCCTTCTTCCTGCTCATCATCTTCGCGGGCGCCATCCTCTCCGTCCTCATCTGCGCGGTCGGCGCGGAACAGCGGTTCGCGGAGGAGCGATCCGACAAGGAGCTGAACTACGCCATGCTGACTACGCTGAAGCCATCCTCGATCATCATGGGCAAGCTTGAGGGCGCCATGGTCATGATCCTGTGCATCTTCTCCATGCTGCTGCCGTTCCTGACCGCGGCATACTTCATGCGCGGGCTTTCGGCAGCGTCATTGCTCCTCACGCTGTACCTCTTCCCCGTCCTCGTCCTGCACACGCTCGCGGGCGTCTTCGCCGGGTCGTTCGGGCAGAAATGGATCACGATCCTGTATTTCATCGGGCTGGTGAACAGCGCCTTCGGGTTTGTCCCGCTCGCGTTCACCCTCGCCGAGGAGCTTATGGACAGCGCCGTGCTGGACCCCGTCTTCTGGGGCATGCTCCTCGTCGAATACGAGATCGCGTTCCTGATCGGCGTCATGCTCTTCCTGCTCTCCCTCGCAATCATCTCTCCGCCGAAATCGAACCGCATGCTGCCCGCGAAGATCTACCTCTTCGCCCTGCCCTTTATTGCGCTGGTCCTGATGGCGCCGTACTACATCCTCTTCGCCGGGCCGGACTACCCCCATGAGATGTTCTACTTCATCGAGTTCCTCTTCTGCGCCTTCTCCATCGCCGTGCTGCCGTTCATCGCGCTCTTCGAAACCCCGACGAACAGCATCCGCGTGTACATGAAATGCCCGCGCAACTTCTTCGGGCGCGCCCTGCATTTTCTGTTCTCCTCCGGGTTCTCCGGCTCCGTGATCCTGCCGGTCCTGCTCCTGCCGCTCCCCGTGCTGCTGATCCCGCTCGGGCGCTTTTCCCCGACCGACCCTGCCCCTTACGTCGTCTGCGGGTTCCTGTGCATCCTCGTGACCTTCCTCGGCGAAGTGGCCCTGTCGCTCATTCTGAGCTGGCGGACGCGCCTGCCCCTGCCCGCCTGGCTGTGGACGATCCTTTTCGTGGTGATCGGCAACATCCTCCCGTGGATCCCCGTCGCGATCAACGAGGACACGCTCCCGCGGCGTTCGCTCCGCATCGCGAGCATGCTGCTCTCCCAGACGTACTGCTTCCTGGAGATGTTCGACAACCCCAGGGAAGTCTGTTTCCAGGCGCTCTGCGCGTCCCTCGTTGTCACGGGTATCCTGCTCCTGCTCCTGCTGCCCGCCATCCTCAAGGCGTTCCGCCTCCACCGCTTCCCGGAAAACGAAGTCAAGCCGCCCACGAAGGAAATGACCGGAAAATGAACCCGGAAAACCCGACCGCAGCCGCAAATCCGCCGCCGGAGACGCCCCCGCCTCCCGGACGGCCCGCCGAACCGGAAGAAGCCCGCGTGAAAAAGCCGGGCATCTTCCGCGCGTGGCTCGGCCTGTGGCGCGACCGTGACCTGGATCTGGAGGGACGCGACACGTCCGACTGGAACATCTACTACTACTATTTCCGGCAGGTCTACCAGCATACTGCCCCGGTCAAGCTCAAATACATGAGGTGGATCGCGCTCCTCTTCCAGATTTACTTCTTCGGGATGATCCTGCTGGCGCAGCTGAGATCCCTGCTCGTTTTCAGCAAAGAGTCCGTAAGGCTCGGCAAACGTCTGGAGCTGTCCGACGCCCTCTTCGACACGATTTCCATGCTCGGGGTCTCCGCCAACATCTACATCATGCCGGTCCTCCTGTTCATCCCGGTGTTCATGGTCGGGTTCAAGCTCCGCGCGAAAGCGCAGGGCTTCATCACGTCCCGCGCCAAGGAACCGCCCCTGCTGGCGCATCTGGTGCAGTACACCTCGAACAAGGGTCTTGTGCAGGGCGCGTTGCAGAGCCTGCTGTTCACCTGGGGCCGGTTCATCCTTCTGCTGCTCCCCGCCATCATCGTCGCGGTCCTGCTGCTGACGGGCTACGCCGCGGTCGAACAGTCGGACAAGGCGTTCAAGCTGGCGTTCGGCATGCCGGTCGGCACGATCATGGCAGTCCTGACGCTTTCGCTGTTCTTCATGATGCAGCCGTTCTGCTACCGTCTGGATACCCTGATGCTCATCATCGGGATCGGGATCGAAACGATCGTGTTCACGGCGCTCGGATTCGACGACAAAGCCCCCATGGAATTCTGGACAGGCCTCTGGTGCTGCTATGTCCCGTCGACCCTCTTCGCCTGCGCCTATTTCCCGCTCGCCGCAGCCGACACGGGCGAATACGGGCTCGGGAAGCGCACCTCGAAATGGATCCGCATCCTGCTCTATTCCGTTGCGGGCGCCTTCCTCGTGACGCTCCTCGCGACGAACGCCATCCCCGCGTGCCACGACGGTTCCCCGACTTTCAGGGAATTTTATGGAGGCAACATTTCTTTGGCGGAATACGACAAGAGCATTCTGTTCCGGCACAGGGAGTTTGTCGAAGTCCTCTTCATCTTTTTCAAATGGGGGCTTTTCCTGAGCGTCAGCGGCCTGCTGGTCACCTCGGTCTCCGTCATCTCGTACCGGGCGGCCGCGCTCCGCCTGCGCCGCGAGGACGGCCCCCTCCTGCGGAAACTGTTCGATCCGGCGTCGCCGGTCTCGCTGGTCCCGGTCGTCATCCTCGAGATAATCGCCCTCATGACCGTCTCGATATGGACCGAGCCGTTCAGCCGTTACATGCACTTCCGGGAGACCTTCATGCGGCTGAACTCGCCTCAGACAGCCCGGGTCGTCTGGACCGCCATCCATTTCGGCATCGTCATCGCATACATCCGCCAGTTGAGGCGACCGGAGATGAAGGAGCCGTGGAACTCCCATGTCCGGTTCAATATGGTCAGCCTCATCGGCATCGTCGCCGTCGAGCTGGTCCTGGCGCTGAGCGGAGACGCTCACGACGCGAAGCCGGTCTCCTTCGGCCTTTATGTCGTTTCCATCGTCGTCATGTTCGCCGTTTTCGGAATCACGAATTTCCGTTCCATGATGAAAAAGCCCGCTCCGCCTGAGGCCGCCCCCTCCGCGGAACAGAATGAGGAGGCGTCATGACCGCGCCCGCCGCAACTGCCATCCCGTATTTCAGGAGTGCGGTCGAACGCGCCCTGGCGGCCGCCGGCGGCGTGGAGCTCACCGCGCCCGCCCAGGTATCCGGCATCGACGGACGCCGCACCGGACGCAGGACGGGCAACGCGCTGGAATTCTCCGAGTACCGCGAGTACCGCCCCGGCGACGACCTGCGGCGCATCGACTGGCGCGTGTACGCCCGGAGCGAACAGCTCATGATCAAGCAGTATTCGGAGGAGATCGACCCGCGGTGCGACGTGATCCTGGACCATTCGGCGTCCATGGCTGTGACCGAACGCAAGGCGTCCGCCGCGATCTCGCTGGCGGCGATCTTCGCGACCGCGGCGGCGAACTCCGGCTTCTCCCTCAACCTCTGGCATGCCGCGGGCACGTTCCGCAAGGACCCTTCGCCCGCCTCGCCGCTCCTCTGGGACTTCCCGCCCTTCGAAACGCCGTTCAGCCCCTCGGCAAACCCGGCGTCCTTCTCCGGCCAGTTCTTCCGGCGCGGCATCCGAATCCTCGTCACCGACCTCATGGGCCCGGACGACCCCGCGCCCGTGCTGTCCCGCCTCGCCGACGGGGCGAAGCGCGCCGTGGCCGTCATGGTGCTGGACCCGCTGGAGCTCGAGCCCGAGCTGGACCCGAACGTGATGCTGATCGACGCCGAGACCGGCGAGGAACGCGAGCTCGTGCTGGATGAAGGCGCGCTGGCACGCTACCACGAACGCCTTGAGCACCACCGCGCCATGTGGGCCACCGCCGCCGCGTCACGGGGCGTCCTGCTCCTGCCGCTTTCCGCCGCGGATTTCTACCCGGAGATCCGTCCCGACGAACTCTTCCACGCGGGGCTGCTCAAATGAACGATTTCTTCTTCGGGTTCGAACACTCCCTGCTCCTCTGGTGCGCCCTGCCGGTCTTCCTGGTGCTGCTCCTGCTCTATCTCCTGCACCGCCGTTCGAAAGTCCGCATCGTGTCCGCCATCTTCCTGTGGGACCGTCCTCAGGGGTCCCCGAACAGCGGCACGCGCATCCGGCTCCGGTTCCCGCCCGCGGTCTTCTATCTGGAGCTCGCCGCGCTGCTGCTCCTGACCGCCGCGCTCGCCGCGCCGTTCGTCTCCACCCCGGAGACCTTCCCCCCGCTCGCCGTGATCCTCGACGACTCCATGTCCATGCAGGCGAAAGTGCCCGGCGGAAGGTCCCCGCTCGAATCCGGCGCGGACTTCATCAAACGCGAACTGCGCGCCCTGCCCGACCGCCGCGTCCTGTGGATCGTCGCGGGCGAAACGCCCACGCTCACCTCGGACAGCAACGCCCGGACGGACTTCACGCCGTTCTGGACTGGACAGGCCGCCTCGTCCGACCTCGCCGCGGCGGCGTCCCTCGCCCGGCGCATGGCGCGCGGCTGCCACCTCCTGATCGTGACCGACCGCAAGCCCGCGATCGAGCTCGCGCCGGACACCACGTGTTTCTCCGCGGGCGCGCCGCTGGGCAATTCCGCCATCGTGAACGCCCGCCGCACCTCGGGTCGCATCCTGATCGAGGCGGCGAACTTCTCCACGCTCCCCGCGGACGCCGCGCTCGTGCTGGAACCCGGTTCGCTTCGGACGCAGATCCGGCTTGAGCCGAAGGAGACGCGCCGCATCGTGCTGGCAGTCCCGGCGGCCGCCGCACGCGAAGCGGTCACGGTCCGCCTCGAAAACGCCGACGCATCCGCGAACGCCCTGCTCTGCGACGATGAAGTCGTGCTGGAGGCCGAAGACGATTCCCCGGTCTCGTACCGCATCGCCGGGACGTTCCACGCCGACGCACGGTCCGCGCTCGACCGCGTGCTGAACGGCAATCCGTCGTTCCGGCCTGCCCTGACAGGCGAGACACCCGACCTCGACATCCTTCCCGCCGAGGTTGAAAGCCCCGCGCCCGTGCATCTTTTCTGGCTTTCCGCCCCGATGAAAAAGCCCGCTGCGAATCCCGCTTCGAATCCGCCGCAGACGGATCAGGCTGAGAACAGCGAAGCAAATCCGCCTCAATCTGAAGATCCCGCGCCATCCGCGGCCGGCCCGCTCTCCATCGAGAATGCATCCATCCTTTCGCGCGGGCTCCCGCTCGATTCGCTTCAATGGGCGGTCAGCGCGAACGAACTGCCCGGACAGACGATCCTGCGGAGCGGCGACGTGCCGGCGATCTCCACCCGCCAGAACCTGAACCACGACCGCGAAATCTTCCTCAACCTCGATCCGACGCGCTCCAACATCACGCACCATCCGTTCTGGCCGGTCTTCTTCCAGAACCTCGCGCAGACCGTCCGAACCGAACGCTTCGGTCCGGCGCGTGCGAACCTGCAGTCCGGCGAACTGCTCCATGTCCGCCTCCCGCGCGGGGCGCAGTCGCTGACCGCGGTCCGTCCCGACGGCAAATCCATGGAGATCCAGGCGATGCGCGGGCAGACCGATTTCCGCCCGGCGCTCCACGGCGTGTGGCGCCTTGAATCCGGCGGCGGGAAATGGTCCGTCGGCGTGATGGGGCTTCGCGCGGAGGAATCCGACCTCTCCGACGCCGGGTCGTTCCGGCAGGACGCCGACAAGCTCGCGGTCATGCCGTTCTGGATGCTTCGCCCGCTCGCGTGGGCGTTCCTGCTGCTCGCCGCCCTGCTCCTCGCGGCGCACCACGTCCTGCTCGCAGGGAAAGGAGGCCGCCAATGCTGAACCATCTGATCGTCTGGCAGCCCGCGGCGTTCCTGCTCCTGCTGCCGCTGCTCGCGCTTTTCACGTTCCGCAGGCTCCCGACCCGCATTCTGAACTTCCTCCGCGTCCTGCTCTACCTCGCGGTCGTGGCGGCGGTCGCCGGCATTTCGATCCGTCTGCCCGAACGCGCCGGGACGCTCGTCGTGCTGGCCGACCGGAGCCGGTCCATGCCGGACGGTTCGCGTCAGGAAATGGATTCGCTGATCCGCCGCCTGGAACGCTCCGCGCCTGCCGGGTCGAAACTGAGCGTCATTTCGTTCGCCGGGTCGCCCCTCGTGGAGAAACTCCCGGATTCCGCGGCGTTCAACGGCCTCCGGACGGATCCCGCCGACCCGCACGCCACGAACATCGCCGGGGCGATCGACGCCGCACTGGAACTCATCCCCTCCGATGCCTCCGGGCGCATTCTGCTGCTTTCCGACGGCCTGCATACCACGAGCGTCCCCGTCTCCGCGTCCGCCGCCATGGCCACAGCTCGGGGCGTCGCGGTCGATTTCCGCCTGCTCTCCCGCAGCGCGGCCGACGACGCCGCGGTCCTTTCCGTCGATGCTCCCCTCCGCGCCGCGCCCGGCGTGATCTACACCGTCTCCGCCCGCCTCTATTCGCAGTCGCCCGGGCCCGCCGTCTGCCGCATTCGCAAGAACGGCGGCGAGTGGCTCGCGCGGGAAGTCCATCTCCGACGCGGCATCACGACCGTTTCCTGGCGCGACAGGACCGATTCGCCCGGCACGGCAAACTACGAGGTCGAACTCGTGCTCCCGTCCGAGGCGCCCGCCGACCCGGTCCCGGAAAACAACCTCGTCCGGCGGATCGTCTCCATCGAGGGGCGCAAGCCGGTCCTGCTGGTCACATCGTCCCCCACGAAGAACCTCGCGCGCATCCTCCGCGAGTCCGGGCTGGACGTCCTCGTGACGGAGCCCTCCCCCGCCGCGCTCGCGCCCGAGGTGCTGGGCGGCGTCTCCGGCGTCATCTTCGAAAACGTGAAGGCGTCGTCGTTCTCCATGGAGTCGCTCGCCCGCCTGAAGGGGCTCGTTTCCGCGGGCTCGCTCGGCTTCATGATGACCGGCGGCAAGTCCTCCTTCGCACTCGGCGGCTACTACCGCAGCGAAATCGAGGATGCGCTTCCGGTCACGCTCGAACAGCGCAACGAGGTCCGCAAGGGCACGAACGCCGTCGTCGTGGTGCTGGACCGTTCCGGCAGCATGAGCATGACCAATTCGCGCGGCATCACCAAGATGTCGCTGGCGAACACCGCTACGGTCGAGGTCCTGAACCTGCTGTCCGACTTCGACCAGATCGGCGTGATCGCGGTCGACAGCTCGCCGCATACGGTCATCGGCCTCGCCCCGGTCTCCGACGTCCGCGGCCGCGCCGCCAGGATCCGCTCCATCGAATCCATGGGCGGCGGCATCTTCACCTACACCGGACTGAAGGCGGCGTTCGAAATGCTCACGAAATCGAACATCCCGTCCCGCCACATCATCCTGTTCGCCGACGCATCCGACGCCGAGGAGCAGGGGGAATACAGGACCCTGCTCGGCACCGCCGAATCCGAAGGAATCACAGTCAGCGTCGTCGGGCTCGGCACCAAGTCGGACTGCGACGCGGCATTCCTCATGGACGTGGCAAAGCGCGGCAATGGCCTGGCATACTTCACCGACAAGGCCGAGGAGCTCCCGCGCATCTTCGCCGAGGACACATTCGTCATGGTCCGGAGCACGTTCCTGACCGACCCGGTGAAGGCGATCCTCCAGCCCGCCGCGACCGCCCTGCCCGGCTCGAACAAGTTCTCCCGCACGTTCGACTTCAACGGCTGCAACCTCTGCTTCCTGCGCCCCGGATGCGATGCCGTCCTCATCACCGACGACGAGGACCATGCGCCGCTCGCCGCCACCGGACTCTACGGGCTCGGACGCACCGTGGCACTTTGCGTCGAGGCCGACGGACGCTACACTGGCCCCTTCGCGCAGGATCCCGGCGCCGCGCCGTTCCTGACTTCGCTCGTCACATGGATGACCGCGTCCGACGACGAGGGCGCGGACTACATGATCACGCAGGAGATCCGCAACGGCAGCCATTACGCCGCGCTGGAGCTCGACCCCGCGCGCACCGCCGACCCGTTCCGCGGCACGCCCGTCCTCACCGCCGTCTTCTGCGACGATTCCGGCAGGACCGAGACGCGCAAGTATCCGCTCGCATGGGACGGACCCGACCGCCTCGCCGCCGAAGTCCCGCTCCCCGGCGGCAACATCGTCCTCGGCTCAATCCAGTGGGACGGCGCGCGCCCGCATCCGCTCGTCCCCGTCGAACTGCCCTACTCCCCCGAGTTCAACCCGAACCAGGCATTCGGCCGCGAACTCACCGAACTTCTCCGGGCCGGAGGCGGACGCGAACGCATCGCCGTCGAGGAGACATGGAACGACATCCCGAAACGCCTCCGCGCATTCCCGCTTACGCCGTTCTTCTGCCTCGCAGCCATCCTGCTGTTCCTCTTCGAGATCGCCGAACGCCGTTTCCTGCTCATCGGACGTTTCTTCGTCGCGAAACCGAAGAAGGAAGACAATGGAAATGACGAAGGTGAAAACGCCTCCGATTCCACAGCAAAATCCGGCATCAGGATCCCGCGCAAACGCCGGAAAGCGCCGCGCGCATCCGCCACGGGTTCGCCCGCCGGATCACCGGCGAACAGCGCACAGGCCGCTGCGTCCTCGCAGGACACTTCGACGGAAACGCCCGCCGAGCCACCGCCGTCCGACTCCATTTCCGCCGCGCTGAAGCGGGCCCGCCGACGGTAAAGCCGGCTCCCCGCGCCGAAGAGAGTTGCGGGGTTCCTATCGCGGAGGATCTTCGCGCAATCCGGGCAGTCCTCCCCTCCCAATCCGTGACGGGAAAACGAAAAACCAAAAGGGTTTCATCCTCGAGCCCCTTTGGCTTTTTATTTTTGAAAAAAGTTTGCTTTTGGCACATTTTGACATTATATTAGAGCATGTTTTCCGACGAACCGTCTGGTTCCATGGAGAGCGATTTCCTTTTGCATTTATGATCTTTCATAAAAACCTGTCCGAACGAACGGAAAAGTATCCGTCCCGGTTCTCCGGGACGAACATGCCGAATCCGTCAAACCGGACAAAAACTCTCTTGGAAAGGAGAAGAAATGTTCAATTTCGCGTACCAGCTCGAACTGCTGCTGACGGCAGCAAAACCGCCGCTCTATCTTTCGGAGATGACCGTCAACCGGCAGGGCCCCCGCTACATCTGCCTGGAAGGCAAACCGGGCGGCTGGCTGTTCCGCTTCCTGCTGTCTCTCATCGGTCTGGCTCCGGCTCCCCGGAAAGTGGAGGTTTATAATGACAGGATCGAATACAGCGTAATAGCAAAATGGTTTCAATCCAAGGAAAAGATCACGTTTTCCACGATCTGCTCGACCGGCCATCAATTTTTCCGGTTTCCCCACTTCCTGTTCCTCGCCTGGCTCTGCTTCATTTACGGGGTGTTTTTACTGATTCCGCTTTTTCAGTCCGATTCCGACGATGTTTCGGCTATGCTCATCATCATATGCATTGGGTGTTTTGTCGTCGGGTTCATCATGCTGTGGCTTTATTTCAAGGTGCAGCGTTATATCATATACGCCTACACGAACTGCGGGAAAGGGATGCTGTTCGCGTTCCAGCCGAGAAAGAGTTTCATACTTCCGCCGCCCGGTTCGATCGACATCACGCTCGAAGACGTGAATTCCTTCATGAACCTTCTCGGAGACCTGATCGAAGCCAACAAATCATCCCGGGAGACGGCATTCCTTTCTTCGGCCCCATATCCTGCACAAAGCATCGTTTCTCCGGCACAGAGCATTTCCCAGGGTATGAATGCAAACGCTTCTCCGGAACAAACAGCCGGAGCGCAGAATACGGAACAGAACGTTGCTCATCAGACTGCCGCCCGGTCTTCTTTCATTCCGGGCCAGATGCCGAACTTCGCGACAATCCAACCCCCGCCGCCCGTCGTCGATGAACAGAAAAGCAATGAGTTTCTGAACAAATGCCTGAACCAATACGGCTTCTCGGATATCAACGAGCTTGTAAAATGCAAAACGCCGTTGTCGGAATCCTTAAACTTCCAGAAAGCGCTCAATTTCGCTCCCCCCACCAGAAAACAGAAGCTCATGGACATTCAGAAAGAACAAAAAATTCTTCTCGACAAGGCGAAAACAAGATCCGCCATATACATTGCCATCGCTGTTCTTGCCGTGCTTGGGCTCATTGGTATTATTATTGCTTCGATCATGTCAGATTGAAGACTTGATGTTCCGTTGCAGACACCGGTTTTAGCAGGCCGGTGTCTGTTTTTTTGTCTTCAACCGAACAGATAAAGCGACGCCGGAGAGGACAAGTCCTCTACCGATACAATGCGCGGCTACGCTCGCGCACACCCCAAAGGGGTGATGATGCAGTGCGCGGCTACGCTCGCGCACACCCCAAAGGGGTGATGATGCAGTGCGCGGCTACGCTCGCGCACACCCCAAAGGGGGGCCGTACAGTCCGCTCAGCTTCGCTTGCAGACATTTTTTAAGGCAAAAGCGAGGCCGGGAAGGACTTGTCCTCCCCGTGTCCGAGCGCAGCCGGACACTACTTCAGTGGAGGACTTGTCCCCGTGTCCGAGCGCAGCCGGACACTGCTTCAGTGGAGGACTTGTCCCCGTGTCCGAGCGCAGCCGGACACTGCTTCAGTGGAGGACTTGTCCCCGTGTCCGAGCGCAGCCGGACACTACTTCAGTGGAGGACTTGTCCTCCCCGTGTCCGAGCGCAGCCGGACACTGATTCAGTGGAGGACTTGTCCCCGTGTCCGAGCGCAGCCGGACACTGCTTCAGTGGAGGACTTGTCCTCCCCGTGTCCGAGCGCAGCCGGACACTGCTTCAGTGGAGGACTTGTCCCGTGTCCGAGCGCAGCCGGACACTACTTCAGTGGAGGACTTGTCCTCCCCGGCCTCTCCCTACACACTTCCCTTCCTTTTTTCCCTTCCCTTTTTTTAAACTGGATTCATTTCACTTACAGATCTTATATCCCTATGGGGCATTGGTCCTGTAGACTCAGGATAACAGCGTTTTTGTCGGTCAGAGCATCGTCGTGCCGATGTGGAGCAGCGATCCGACCTGATACACGATCATGGTCACGATGTACGCCAGCGCGAGCAGGCCGCCGGCCTCGATGAACGGCATCGCCCAGGAGTTGAGCTCGCGGCGGATGATGGCGAGCGTGGCGAGGCACGGGATCGACAGCAGGCAGAAGAGCATGATGCAGAACCCCTGCAGCGGCGTGTAGTTCGCGCGGAGCTGTTCGCGCAGCGGCACGGACTCCTCGTCGGCCTCGCCCTCGGAATACAGGATGCCGAGCTGGGCCACGAAGACTTCCTTCGCGGCGAGCGCGCCGATGGAGGCGGTCGTCAGCTTCCAGTCGAATCCGATGGGCCGGAACAACGGCTCGAGGGCGTGTCCGACACGGCCGGATATGGTGTATTCCATGGCCTCGGCCATCTGCTCGTTTTCGAGCGCGGCGATGGCGTCGGCGCGTTCCTGCGCGGCATCGATGACAGCCTGCACGTCTTCCGCAAGTTCCAGGTCCTCCTCCTCGCCGAGCGCTTCAAGCGCTTCGTCCGGGATGACCTTGCTCTCTTTGATCTCCTTCATGACGTCCTCTCCGAAGATCTCCGCGAGCGCTTCGGTCTGCGCGGCGGCTTCGAGCACGGCGACCTGAGCGTCGGTCAGGAGCCGCGTCTCCTCGATCTGCGCGATCTCGCCCTCGTAGTCCTTCGAGAACTCCTCCTTCTCGGGGTACGTGTTGCAGATGTACAGGATCACGCTGGTGGCGAGGATGATGGTACCGGCCTTCTGGAGGTACATGCGGCCGCGGTCCCACATGTGGAGCAGCAGGCTGCGGAGGGTCGGCACGCGGTACGGCGGGAGCTCCATGAGGTAGACTTCGCCGTCGCCCTTGAAGAGCGTGGACTTCATGATGCGGGCGGCGATGAGCGCGATGACGACGCCGATGAAATACATGAGCCACATCACGAACGCCTGATATTTCTGCACGAAGAACGCCGGGATGATGAGGGCGTAGATCGGCAGGCGCGCGCCGCAGCTCATCAGCGGCAGCACCATGATCGTGGTCTTGCGGTCGCGTTCGGATTCGATCGTGCGCGTGGCCATGATGGCGGGCACGGAGCAGCCGAACCCGAGCACCAGCGGAACGAACGAGCGTCCCTGCAGGCCGAACTTGCGCATGATGCCGTCCATGACGAACGCCGCGCGGGCCATGTAGCCGGAGTCCTCCAGGATCGCGATGGCGAAGAAGAGGAAGAGGATGTTCGGCAGGAAGACGAGCACGCCGCCGACGCCGCTGATGACGCCGTCCGTGAGGAGCGAACGCAGGAAGGGCAGCGTCTCGGGGTTCCAGGCGGCCTTCACCGCGTCGTTCAGGTTGCCGAAGATGTCGTCCTCGATGATGCCCATGAGCGGATCCGCAAGCGTGAACGTGAACCAGAACGTGAGGTAGATGATGAGGAAGAAAAGCGGGAGGCCGAGGTATTTGTTCGTCATCACGGCGTCGATCTTGTCGGAGATCTCGCGGCGGCGTTCGTGCGTCATGGAGATGGCGTCGCGGCAGGCGCCCGCGAGCATGGCATAACGGCGGTCCGCCATGAAGGTGTCGGCCTCGATGGCGTGCTTCTCCCAGAGGTGCGCGATCTGCTTCTCCACCTCGTCCATCGCGGGCTTGAACTCCTCGATGCGCATGGCGGCAGTGTCGTGCTCCAGCAGCTTGATGGCGAAGAACCGCGCGGGGATATGGGCGTATTTTTCGACTTTGAGGGAGTCGATCTTTTCGGCGACGGCATTGATCGCATCATCGATGTCCTCGCCGTAGGTCAGCATCGGTACGCCGTGGTCTTCCAGCTCAGCCAGTGTCTTTGCGAGCTGGTCGAGCAGGGGCTTCACGCCGCCGATCCTGCTGCCGACCGTCTGCGCAATCGGGGATCCGAAATACTTCTCCAGCTTCGGAATATCGAATTTGAACCCCTTGCGGCGGGCGTCGTCGCTCATATTGAACGCCAGGATCATGGGGATGTGGAGTTCGGCGAGCTGGGTGGTAAGGTAGAGGCTGCGGCGCGGGATGGACGAGTCAACGACGTCGATGATCAGGTCAATCCCGGACTTGGTGAGTTCCTGGAACACGACGTCCTCTTCGGGCGAGGACGAGGAAAGCGAATACACGCCGGGCAGGTCGATGAGCTCGATCTCCATGCCGTTCAGCGTGAACTTGCCGGACTTGCTCTCGACGGTCACGCCGGGGTAGTTTCCGACGTGCTGGCGGGCGCCGGTCAGGGCGTTGAAAATGCAGGTCTTGCCGCAGTTCGGGTTGCCCGCGAGCGCGACTCTGAAATGCTGTTTCATCGGGTCACGCCTCCTTTTTCAGCACGATATTCGCGGCGTCGCTGCTGTGCAGCGCCATGCTCGTTTCCATGATCTTCACGCGGATCAGGCCGCCGAACGGCGCATGCGCCTCCATGAGCAGCTCGGTGCCGGGGACCAGCCCGACATCGGCGAATTTCTTGCGGCCGCGCGCTTTCGGCATGACTTTCACGATGGTCGCGGTCATCCCGACCGGGAGATCGGCGAGCGTCATTTCCTCCCCTGCGACCGAAACACGGTATTCCGGCATCTTCGCAGCGTCGCTCCCGCATCCGCAATTGCACTTTTTCTCAGACATTGTAAATCCCTTTCTTTTTTAAGCCGGGGAACGGTGCGAATCCCTGTTCGCACCGTCCCCGGGAAGTACCCTGTTTTTTTGTTATGCGGACCGCTTGTTCTCAGCGGTCGGAATCGAGGAGGAACTGATGGTATCCCCAGGTATTCCATCCGCCCGCGCCTTCGAGGTCGGACGAGATCTTTTCCGCGGACTTGGCGGCCTCTTCGGGCATGGCGTCCTCGGGACGGACCGGGATGACCTCGGCGACCACGAGGAGCTGCGAACGCTTGGTGGATTCGCTTTCGGTGGAGAAGACCCAGCCGAGGATCGGGAGGTCCTTCAGGATCGGGATGCCGCCGGATACGCTGACCACGTCGCGCTTCTCGATCCCGCCGATGACAAGCTTGGTGCCGTCGTTGGAGATCATGAAGTCGGACGAGACTTCCGCGCCCTGCTGGATGCGGGGATTGCCGTCGGAAGTGTAGCCGATGAGCGAGCTGTTGGAAACGTTCACGCTGAGCATGGTGGCCTTTTCGGAGACCGAGGGAGTCAGGCTCAGCCTGAAGCCGAACTCGTCGGAGCCGTCGGTCGTCACGATATTGCCCTTGTATGCCGGGATGTTGTTGCTCTCGAATTCGATCTCGTCGCCGTTTTCATCGGTGACTTCGCAGAAGCGCGCGCCGATCTTGCGTCCGTACGACCGCCCGCCGGCAACGAACGTGCCGCCCTTCAGGCGCATGGAGTAGCGCTCGGCGGACGTGGCGGTCGCGCTGGAGAGATGCACGATGTCGAGCGTGACCGTGCCGGAAGCGGAGATCTCGATGGATTTATTCTGCTTGGTGAAGGCGGTAAGCTCGAAATCGACACCCGGGGTCACGTCTTCGAGGTGGATGTACTCTTCGATGTATTCCGGGTTTTCGATCTCGTCCTGATGCGCGAGGAAGACCTGGCTGGTGCGTTCGATCTCGGCGGTCGTATCGCTGCGGACCGCGAGCTCGCAGGTGTGCAGGACTTTCGCCTTGCCCTTGCTGGTGAGGAAGTCGATGTACTTGGTGTTCCACTTCGGATTGAAGTTGAAGTACTGCGTATCGGACCAGCCTGCCCTGCGGATAAGCGAGGAACCGTCGGAGGCGAAGTTCTTCATGAAACGCCCGCCGGTGCTGAAGAGGTCGATGCCGTCGTTGTTCTTCCACGCCTGGAAGTCGAGGCCGAGCTTGGCGTCGTTTTCGGCGTAGAGTTCGTAGACGGTGATCTTCGCGCGGACTTCGGGATACGGACGGTCGTACTCCTTCAGCACGGACTCGATGTTCTTGCGGGAGAACTGGGTCGTGTCGAAGACGAGCAGGTTCAAAGCGTCATCGCAACGGATGAGGTCGGTGCCGCCAATGTTCTCGGTCTCGTCGTCGGCCACGTCGGCGCCCGCCGCCTCGATCATATCACGGAGCTCCTCAGCGGAACGGTACTTGGGCTGGTAGACGTAGACGGCGCCGCCGGTCGCAGAGATGACGCCGGGCTTGTCGAGCAGTTCGATGATGCTGTCGATGCCCTGCCCGTTCTCGGAATCCTCGAAGCGGTAGTCTTCGGCGGAGACCATGACGATGCCGGTGCCGTCGTTGTACTTGATCGCCTGAATGCCGGTGTTGCTCTCGTCGATTCTGCGTGTCTGCACGATCTCGCGAAGGTAGCTGCGGATCTCGTAGGGATCGGCATGTTTCAGCACATAGGTCTTCGTGACCACGTCCGGATCGGCGTTATCCCTGATGAAATGGACCACATCGGTGTCCTCCTTGACCGTCACGTTCAGTTTCGCCTGGACGCGCGTATCGGCGTAATCCGCGGTGGGGTCGGCCGCATGGATGAGATTGATGGCGGAAACGGCACAGACAGCCGCCGCAGTGAATTTGGTAATCGTTTTCATGGTATCAGAATATCCTTATCGGCTGGTTGTCATTTCTTCGCGAGTTCATCGAATTCGGCCATCACGCCGGGCTCGACGAATTCATTGATCCTGACCGGGACGGCACGCGCGGTCACGAAATAATGCACGGTCTCGGCGTTCGAGGTCGTCGTGCCGAAGATGTACTTCAGGACCGGCAGTTCGCAGAGGAACGGGATGCCGATGGTCTGTTCCACGTCGGTCTTGCGGTCCCAGCAGGCGAGGAGCTTCTCCTGGCCGAACGGGAGCGCGATGGATCCGGTGACGGTCGTACCTTCGGAGATCTCCGCGCCCATGTTGTTGCGCTCGACCACATTCGACCCGGCGAGCTCGTAATCGAACGTCACGCCGCCATTCTCGCTCGTGCCCGCGATAGTGGCCTCGGAGATGTTCATCTCAAGCGTGGCGTCGCCTCCGATGTCCACGCTGGAGCGGTGGTCTTCATCCTTCAGGATGTTCTGGTATTCGGGCGAGAAGCTGGCCTTGAACTCGGCATCCGGGTTGTTGGAGACCGTGACGCCGGCGGTGCTGTTGATGGTCGCGCGGCCGTTCTGCTGAAGCAGGCGGATGAAGCTGAAATCGAACGCGGGGGCAGTGTAGAATCCGCCGAATCCGTAGGTGAACGTGCCGAAGAGGTCTGCGCCGGTCTGGGTAAGGCCGGTGACGATCGTCTCGGCGGCCTTCATGCTCAGCACGTCGTAGGCGGCATTGAAGAGGTTGAGGCCGGGGCCGTTCTTCCACGCCAGGTAGTCCACGCCGACGTCGATCAGGTCGCTGTCGCGCACTTCATAGATCTTCAGTTCGATGCTGGTCTGCGGGATCTCCTTGTCCAGCCATTCGAGCTTCGCCTTGATATCCGCCACGCGTGCCGGAGTGTCTTTGAAATAGAACATGCCGGTCTTCGGGTCCAGCCTCACGGTGGAGTCCAGCGGACCGCTGGAGATGCCGGTCTCCTCGATCACTTCGACCATGCTTTCGGCGGAACGGAACTGCGGCTTGTAGGTGCCATAGGCAATGCCGGTGCCGGAGATGATCGTGTCATAGTCGTTCATCTTGCCGGGCCGGTCAAGCGCTTCGACCATTTCATCGATGTAGGGCATCATGGGGACCGTGGTCGTCACGATCATGATCTGCCGGTTGTTCGCCTTGTCCTCCATGCAGGACACGCTGGAGTTCTCGTCGAACCGGATCGCGGCGCTCTTTACGAACGGAGCCAGATCGACGGCCTTCGTGTGTTCCAGCACATACGTCTTGCTGACCATGAGCTTCTGCGCATCGTCCTGCACGAACGTAATGGTCTGCACTTTTTCGCCGGCTTCGATTTCCGCGGTGGTTTCTTCCTCGGGATTCTCCGCGAATGCGGGGAACAGGACGCCTGCCGCGAGCAGCGCGATCAGGCCGTTTTTTACCTTGGGATTCATTTTGGGGGGATCTCCTTTGGTTTTGGTTGTTTTTTGCGGGTTGGAATCAGGTTGTTGTTTGTTCGGTTGGTATGTTATTAGGTTAAGACAAGTCATTTCGTCGGTCGGCGCGGCAGGCAGAAAAACGGACGGAGACGGAACCGGAGTTCCGGCCCGACACGCGCACGGCGAAACGCCGCCGCCCGCCTTGAGCAAATCCCATGCCAACTGCCATCCGAGGTTCCCGCACAAGGTGCGCGTCCGAAAAGCGTAAAGCATGCGGAAGTTTTTTTCACACAGTGAAAACGCGAACGGATACAGTCCACGCCGGCACATCCCTTTTGTCTCCCCGGCGCAGCTCCCTGCCGCGTCCCGTTTTTTTCCAAACATATATCATTATTTCTCCCGCGCGACTTCATGCCGCGCCCGTCCGTTTTTCCCGTTGCGTTCCGGGATACCCCGTACAGCTTCATGCCGTAACGCGAAATTTCCGGGTAGTTAGGTTTACCTAACTTTAATGATTTCTGCCGCCCTCCATCCGATTCTGTTTCTTCGAAGGACGGATGGCGGTTTTTATCCGGCAATTATACTATAGCACAATTTTTCGCCTTGTCAATAAGCCTTGACTAAGTTTTTTGAGAAAAAACAAAAAACAGCCCGATTTTTTAGGAATCTGTCACACCCCGCTTGACATCCGCCGCAGTCCGTGGTAGATTATGTTCGTCCGTGCCGGATTCGCCGGTTTTGACCGACGTTTCCCCCTGTACGCAATCACCTCAAAACCGCCACGCCATGAATTCGTCCGCATCCGACCAAAGCAGCCCGTCGCCGGGGACCGTCCCGCGAGAATCGTCCGTTCCGGCATTCGGAGCGTTCGTACGCTTTTTCCTGCGCGCGATCCGACCGTGGCGCTGGGCATACGCGGGCATTTTGGCCGGGGTCCTGTTCGTGACCGCCGCCGGGTATGTGCTTCCGATCCTTCAGAAGCGCCTCATCAACGCCATTACGACGCGTGAAGCGGACGGCATCTGGTTTCTCTTCTGCGCCACGGGCGTGCTGATGCTGCTCGTGCGTGCCGAGGCAATCCTGCGGCAGCGCGTCGTGAACTCCACCGTGCACAAGGTCATGTTCCGCCTGAAGACGCGCATCGCAGCCGCCGGAGCAGACGACGTCGTCCGGGCGCTCCCGCATCGCCTCGACACCGTGCTTACCGAATCCGTCCGCAATTTCTCCGCCGGCGAACGGCTCCGCTTCGCCCTTGCGCGCGAAATCCTCCGCGACACCCGGATCCTCCTCGTCGACGAAGCCACAGCACACCTCGACGCGGACAACGAGACGCGGTTCCTGGAGACCGTCCTCCGCGTCTTCCAAACACGCACCGTGCTCATGATCCGCCACACGCCGCACCCGCTCACGGACGGCTTCCCCGTGCTCAGGATCGACGCAGCCCGCTCCTGATAAGCCCGTATTTCGCATCCGTCTCCTGCCGGAGATCGGCAAGGCCCGCAGCGTCATGCCCCTGAGAACCGGCCCGCAAGAAAAAAAGCCGGTACGGGATGGTACGCATCAATCCCAAACAGGAAAGGATGGGTTCTTAAACGGTCCTGTTTTTATATCATAGATTGCTTTATTTCGTCGTATTTATGATGGATTATGCAAAAAAAAGAGACTATCCCTTCATAAGACACCGACGCGGAAAAAACGGAAAAGAGCCATCGTCCTTATCCATTTCCCTTGTTCGTTTCAGATGAAGCAACATGCTCTTCGGCGACGCCGGGGACGACCGTCTGGTCGGCGCCTCCGGCGACGACGTCATCGCGGGCGGCACCGGCGACGACTCCATGCACGGAGGAGGCGGCAGCGACACCTTCACGTTCTGCGACAACTGGGGCTCGGACACGGTGGAGCAGATCGCGGGCGGATTCGTCACACTATGGTTCGTATCCGGCAGCCTGGATAACTGGGACCCGGAGACGCTGACCTACACGGACGGCGAAAACAGCGTCGCGGTCCGCGGCGTCGGCATCGATGCGGATCTGGTCGTGCTCAAATTCGGCGCGGGGGACACCCCGGAGGACGCCGCGAGGTTCGCCGCATTGTCCGGCATGGGTGCGTTCGACGCCTTCTCCTCGCAGAAAGTCTTCGAGGTATCCGCATCCGTCCCCGGCGCCCTCGCCTGAGCACAGCACCGCTTGCGGTGTGCGCGAGAGCAGCCGCGCACTACATCAGCACCGCCTGCGGTGTGCGCGGATAATACGCCCGGCGGTTTGCATTCCGGCCCGCTCCGGGTTATATTAAGGGCGGACCGCATACCGGCTTCCCGTCACCAAACAAGAAAGGAACCGCCTTATGAAAACGCTTCTCATCGCCGGACATCCCGATCTCTCGCAATCCGTCGTCAACGCCGCGATCATGGACGAACTCGCGCGCGCCCTCCCCGGCATCACGGTCCGCAGGCTCTGCGAGGTCGCGCCGGACGGCGTGTTCGACGTCCCCGCGGAACAGGCCGCGCTCGCCGGGGCGGATCTGATCGTGTGGCAGTTCCCGTTCCACTGGTACGCCCTCCCCTGGCTCATGAAGAAATGGCTGGACGAGGTGTTCGTGCACGGCTTCGCGCACGGGACTGGGGCGAAACTGGCAGGAAAGAAGCTCCAGGTCTCCTTCACGACCGGGGCGCCTGCGGCGGCATACACCGGACAGGAAGGCTCTGTGGCGGACATCCGCGAACTCGTTTCCGTATTCCCCGCCATCGCGAAGGTGTGCGGACTGGACTGCCTCGCCCCGATCTGGCTGAACGGCGTCAGCTACGCCTCGCGCGACGATGCGGAGGCCGTCGCCCGGCAGCAGGCGCTGGCGCGCGACTACGCGGCGCGCCTCGCCGCCCGCATCCGCGAAATCCAGGGCTGAAAGGCTGAGAATCTGAAAAAGCTGAAGCTCCCCCTGCTCCGCCCGATCTGAACCCAAAAAAAGGGAGCTGAGCACAAAAGAAAGGAATCCGGGCACGAAAAAGCCCGCACCGGAATGACGCGGGCTTTTATTTTGCTGTCGTTCGAGCTTACTTGCGTTCGGCGCGCTCGGGGTGTTCCTTCAATACCTCCGCCCAGTATTCCTGCATGGCGGCATCGAATTCCGCCCGGTCGGCATCGGTCCAGATGCACGCGTCCCACCGCAGGCGTTCCGCGAGGTTGCGGTTGTCCGGCAGATTCTCGCGGACATACCGGTAGAACGCCAGCCGCAGGAGCGGCATCGAGGCGAGCCCGTAGGACGTTTCCGGTGCGGAGAAGTACCGGTCGAGGAATTCCTTCGCGGTGCCCGTGAGCTCGTCCGTCCCGCAGTCGTACCAGCGCGGCGCACGGTAATTCCCCTGCTCCGCGATCCGCTCCGCCTCCGGGATCACGCGCACGTCCTGCGGCTCGAACAGGCGGTCCAGGAAGACGCCGTTCAGGATCACGTTCAGGGACCCGTAGCGGACGAGGCGCACCCGGTAGCACGGATTGGGCGACCAGTACCCGTCGTCCATGCTCCTGCTGCCGCACAGGACGAAACTCTTGTACACGCCGCCGCTGGCGAAATCCGCCACGCGCGCCGTGCAGAGCGGCTTTTTCTTCATGCAGTCGGCCGGGGATTCCTGCTGGGAGGATGCGTAGACCTCAATGATGTAGTCGCGCTCGACGTTGTCGCCGATCCGCCCGTTCGAATTGAAGAAATACAGCGAAAGCCGGTAGTCTTCCTTCTGGTTCTTGAGGATCGTCAGCCACAGGTCCGGCCCCTCGAACTGCCGCGGATACTCCTCGCCGTTGTCGTTCCACTCCGACTGCGTCCGGTGGCCGTATTCCATCTGGAGCAGCACGTCGCGCCTGTCGTCCGCCACCTCCCAGTCGATCCAGTAACGATTGGAGTCGCTCCGGTTCTTGTGCGGGCCGATCATGACGCCGACCGAGATATCTTCGTTATGGACGCCGCCGTCCCAGCCGCCGCGGCCCGACAGCCGGGTGTTCATCGCGCACAGGATCTGCCTCCGCGCGCCGTAACGGCCGGGCCAGTCGCCCTTCGTCACCCAGTCTTCGCCGATGTAATACGCCCAGTTCTTCTCCGGGCGCTCGTCGGGCAGCATGTCGTACCGCTCGAAATCCTGAAGGACCGAAACCGGGTCGGCAGCCGTGTGCGAAGGGTGATTCGCGGCGGTCGCCGGGACGGTCTGCGGCTTTTCGAACGCGTTGCCGCGGCAGAGCTTCACCAGCCCGGTCCCGTACGTCGCCGCAAACACGCGGCCGTCGGGGAGCTCAACGAACCCGCGCACGGGCCGCCTGATCTCCGGCAGGCTGTAAACGATCTCGACGAGCGACGGGTTGGCCGGGTCCCGCCGTTCGATGCCGAGGATCACCTGCTTCGGGTCGTCGTCCGCTGCACGCAGTTCGACGCCCTTCGTGCGGTAGCCGATCCACAGGCCGTTCTTCCCGTAATAGACGCTGGTCACATAGCTTTCCTTCAAAGGCCCGTAGCCGGGATCCTCCTCTTCGTAGCCGACGACGACTTCCTCCTCTTCCTCCTCGTCCTCGTCTTCCAAGTCTTCCTCGTCTTCGTCCATCTCTTCCCCGTCATCGCCGATATAGACGACTCTGCCGTTCGAATCGGACTTCGACTTCTTTCGAGCCGGGTTCAGTTCCTCGGCGATCTGCTCCTTCCGGTAGGCATACTCGATCTTGTCCTTCAGGTCGCGCCCCTGCAGGAACCGGAAATCCCGGTCTTTGCCGAAGCTGATCCCGTTCAGGCCCGCGATGCAGACCTGCCCCGCGTCGCCGATGGCGATGGCGTTGCAGAAATTCGAGCTCAGACCGACGCCTTCAATAGTCAGAGGATAGAACGCCGCACGCTCCTTTCCCCAGCTGTCGGGCGCGCTCACACGCCACGAACGCCGGGCGCGGACGTCGATCTCGAAATATCCGCCGGTCTCCGTCGCACAGTGCAGTTTATCGTCGCTGCCGAAACACACGCCGCGCACGCCGCCGGACGGAAGCCCGTTCAGGGCCGTGAAGTCGCGCCAGCTGTCGGTCTGCGAATCGTACACGCTCACGCCGTATTCGTGCGCCACCGCGGTCAGGCCGGATTCCGAGCTCGCCAGGTCGTGGATGTGGCTCCCGCTCAGGACCGTGTCCCGGTCGTAACGCCGCCAGGTTCTGCCGTTGTAGACCTGCACGCCCATGCTCGCGGTGCCGACCCAGATACGCCCCAGCGAATCCTCGCAGACCGCCGTGCAGTTGTCCGTCTTCGGGAATCCCGGCTGCGCACGCATGTCCTCCCATTCCTTATCCTTGTCCGGGTCGTGCAGCCGGAAGACGCCGCCCGCTTCCGCCGTGACCCACAGGTCGCCGGAACGCGTCAGGCAGACGTCCGTGAGGAATCTCGCCGGTCTGACGAAAACGGGCGCGACGGGCTCGTCCGACACGGGCAATTCCGCCTCGGAAGGAAGCTGCTTCACCTCGGACGGGGTCTGTTTTCCTTCGGACGTGGCCTGTTTTTCCTCGGTCGGAGCTTGTATTTCTTCGGTCGGGGCTTCCGGACCGCTTTTCATCAGCGAGCAAGCCGCCGTGTAGAAGATCGTCGCGGCAAAAACAAAGATCAGCAGGACCGCCGCATAGGCTTTCTTCGAAACCGGCGAACTCTGCCCCGGCGATCCCGCCGGATTGGAAAGCGTTGCCGCTGAATTTGAAGGCGATTCCCCCCGATTTGAAGACGCCATTGCCGAATTTGAAGGCGATTCCGCCGAATAATTCTTGTCGCCTGATTTAGAAAGGTTCCGTTCGTGCTGGATCATGTTCTTATTCCTTCTAAAGCTTGAAAAATGGTTTAAATGGAACGATAGAAAAAGAATATATCACACCTTTCCCGAAATGCAAGAACATTTCCGCAAAAATCCGAGGTATAATCCCCCCGCCTCGCCCCGCCCGGCATCAATGGGAACCAGCCCCGCCGCCGAAGAGAAGACCAACCCCATTCCACATCCTCTGGTTCCTCACCACGGAGATAAAGAATCCCAAGCCCCATTCTACATCCTCTGGCCGCTTTTCACAAAGACAAAGAAAACCAAGCCCATTCCACATCCTCTGCCATCCGCGCCCCGCGGTAAAAAGATAACCGTCGAGCGAAGCGAGCTTTCCGAGGCTCGCGCATGCGAGCCCCCAGCGAAGCGGTTCTTTTTTTCAGAAATGGGTTTCTATTATCTCTTGATTATTGTTGCATTTATTGTATATTATTCTTGAACAAAAAAAGTTTGAAAACCTTTTCCAAGGAAACCAACATGAATAAGAAGGTCCGTTTGCTTGTTGTCTTGAGCTCTATTCTTATCGCATCTTCCTCGGTAATGGCTGAGAATCTCCTTGATGTGGTAGAAGCAGCACAAGACGCAATCGTCAAAAAGTATCCTACGGAAGATTCCATTGCCAGGAAGATGGCATTGAAAGAGCTTGAAGAAATCGCTTTAAGCGATAAAACAGATACGCAGAAGCTCGAAATCATCCGATCCCGTTACCTTTCCTCGGAATCAAAGGACAATCCTGAATTGCCGACATTCAAATCTACTGAGGAGGCTCAGGAAGCAGGATATATCTTGGCGTTGCTTGCATATGCCCAGCATCGTTACGATGAAGCTTTTCCAATGTTTCAGACTTGTGCTGAACTCGGCAATGCCGGAGCACAATACATGCTTGGCAAATGCTATCAGGAAGGGAATGGTGTCGGTCAAGACCAGAACGAGGCGGCAAATTGGTTTGAAAAAGCGGCTGAGCAAGGCGATGCAGTTGCCCAATACAATTTAGGCGTTCAGTTTTTTTATGGAGATGGTGTGGAGCAAAATCAAGCTGAAGCAGTAAAATGGTATCGCAAGTCTGCGGAGCAAGGATTTGTTTCTGCGCAAACAAGATTAGGGTCTTCTTATTATTTGGGAACAGGAGTAAAACAAGACTATACTGAGGCTGCCAAGTGGCTTCGTAAGGCTGCGGAACAAGGAGACGCGGATGCTCAAGGTCTTTTGGGATCGTGTTACTTTGAAGGGGATGGAGTCCAGCAAGACAAAACTGAGGCTGTGAAATGGTTCCGCAAGGCTGCGGAGCAAGGACACGCTTCATCTCAATGTGATTTGGGGGATACCTACTATTTTGGGGAAGGAGTAAAACAAAATTACACCGAAGCAGCAAAGTGGTATCGCAAAGCTGCTGAGCAAGGAGAGGCATTGGCGCAATGCAATTTGGGAAATGCATATTTCTTTGGTAAGGGAGAAAAACAAGATTATTCTGAAGCAACAAAATGGTATCTTAAGGCTGCTGAACAAGGATACGGTAACGCTCAATACAACTTAGCCATGTGTTATGAACGTGGGGAAGGGGTAAAAAAGAGTATATCTGAAGCCTTAAAGTGGTATCGCAAAGCTGCCGAACAGGGACATGCTGGTGCCCAATTCTGTCTGGCTTCTTGCTATGAAACTGGAAATGGTGTTAAAAAGAACATTGCCGAAGCCGTAAAATGGTATCGCAAAGCTGCCGAACAGGGAGATTCTGATGCACAATTCAGTTTGGGGCTTTGCTATATTGAGGGCGATGGTGTTGAACAAAGCTTTTCAGAAGCTGTAAAATGGTATCGCAAAGCTGCTGCACAAGGACATGCAGGAGCGCAATGCAATTTGGGTTTATGTTATTCCACGGGAAAAGGCGTAAAACAAGATTATGCGGAATCTGTAAAGTGGTTTAGGAAAGCAGCGGAACAAGGAAGCAAAGCTGCTCAATACAATTTAGGGATTTGTTATAGCAGAGGTGAAGGGGTCAAAAAGGATAAAACGGAAGCCGCCAGATGGTATCTCAAAGCAGCCGATCAAGGATATGAACCAGCAAAAGAAGCTCTCAAAGGACTTGGACTGTAACCATTATCATTGGAGATTCGGAAAATGAAGCACTCTTTTGCTCTTGTCGCGTTTGTCCTCGTGGGACTATTGGCTCCTCTTTCCCTTTTCGCCGACAATCTTTGGGACGTTGTGGAACAAGCGCAGAATACGATTGTTCAAAAGTACCCGTCAGAAACCTCAATTGCAAGAAAACTGGCATTAAAGGAGCTTGAGGAGCTTGCTTCCAGCAATGCGACGGAGACAGAGAAAATCAAGGCTATTCGTTCCAAATATCTTTCTGATCCAACTCCACCGCCTCCCCATCATCAAGCGGAATCCACAACAGAGCCAGAACTACGAGCAAAAGGTGCCTCCCTGTTTAGAAATGCTGCAGAGCAAGGAGACGCAGCTGCCCAATTAATGTTAGGCACCTGCTACAAATCCGGCGATGGGGTTCAAAAGGATTTTTCCGAAGCAGCGAGGTGGTTCCTGGAATCTGCTAAACAAGGTAACTCACAAGCTCAGTTTGAGATTGGAGCCTGCTATGATTTTGGCTACGGAGTAGCAGAGAATGATAAAGAGGCTGTTGCATGGTATCACAAAGCTGCGGAGCAAGGACATGCTTGTGCGCAGCATAATCTTGCAATACATTATTATAATGGGGAGGGAATTGAACCTGATCTGGATGAGACAGTCAAATGGTTGAGGAAAGCCGCCAATCAAGGACTGTCAGCTTCGCAATGTGCTCTTGGCGTTTGCTATCAAAAGGGGAAAGGGGTCAAACAGGATACAGAAGAAGCTTCAAGATGGTTCAAGAAAGCATCTGAACAGGGGCTTGACATGGAGCAAAGCGAAATCATGTTGGCGTTCTGTTACGGAATGCAAATTGAAGCAGATGAACCGGAGGTAATCCAATGGTTCCGCAAGGAGGCAGAAGCAGGGAATGCTGAGGCTCAAAACAGTTTAGCCCTTAGTTATATGCAGGGAAATGGTGTTGAAAAGGATGAAAAAGAAGCAGTCTCGTGGTTCAAGAAGGCCGCAGAACAGAATCATGCTGTGGCACAGTATAATCTTGGGATATGCTATTCAGAGGGAATCGGCGTCAAAAGAGACGACAGGGAATCACTTAAATGGTTCCGCAAATCAGCTGAGCAAGGTTTTACCAAAGCATGCTACGGTCTTGGACTTCGATACCATAATGGTACGGGGGTTAATGAGGATCATGCAGAAGCCCTGAAATGGATACGAAAGGCAGTAGAACAAGAAGATGCAGACGCAGAGTGCCTTCTTGCTGTTTATTACGTTCTGGGCGATTGCGTTAAACAAGATAATGCAGAGGCGATCAAATGGGCTAAGAAATCTGCTTCAAAAGGGAATGCAGATGCCCAACTTCTTTTAGCGTCCTTTTATGCAGAGGGAAAATCGGTTAAATATGACAGGGAAGAAGCGATCAAATGGTACCGATTGGCTGCCGAGCAAGGAAAAGAGGTCGCTCAATTCCAGCTTGCCTTACTTTATTCCGCAAAAGATGCAAATGGCAAGACAAATTATCAGGAAGCTGCCAAATGGTATCGTAAGGCTGCTGAACAAGGACATGCAAAAGCTCAATTTATGTTGGGGCTTTGTTATTCGTTAGGGAATGGCGTTGAAAAAAACAAGGATGAAGCGCAGAAATGGATCAGGAAAGCAGCAGATCAGCATGATGCAGACGCATTGGAATTTCTTAAGAAACTTGGAAACTGACTTTATATATTATAGAAGGGGGTCGCTTCGCTCCTTGGAAAACTCGCTTACGCTCGATATATTACTGGCGGCTTGAACAGCCGCCATTTTTCTGCACTATGATTGCCATTTCTGCCTTTTTGGGATAGGTCGAATAGGTCATATCGGTCGTATCGGTCGTATTGGTCGTATCGATCCTATTACTGGTAATCGTGGGCAAAAAAAAGGAGCCTGACTCATGATGAATCAAGCTCCAGAAAAGAAATCCGGCATCGAACTACTCTCCCACAGTCAAATATGCAGTACCATCGTCGCTGGGCCCCTTATCGATCGTGTTCGGGATGGGAACGTGAGTTGCAAGCCCGCCATGGACACCGGAAAAA